>Ga0247817_10000680_pt1 | contig 18146 bp, 11 predicted proteins | sample UWRJL212509R1_FD_178010 | JGI IMG/M metagenome (GOLD analysis project Ga0247817, IMG submission 178010) | Plant litter microbial communities from Arlington Agricultural Research Station in Wisconsin, United States - UWRJ-L212-509R-1 | ecosystem: Environmental > Terrestrial > Plant litter >...
GCGGAAATAAAAAAACGAAAATCACGGATGCGCAATACCGCATACGGATCACGCTTTGCATCTTTTATTGATAAATCTGAATCACTCATAGCTTCTCTTCTGCTTAATTAAGATAGCTAAATAATGAAGATGATACAAGAAGTAAGGCTTAATGCTAAAAGCCTAAGGCTTGGATCATTTCTTCGTCGCCGGTATTCCTGCTTGCAGATAAAAATGTTTAATGAACAAAAAATCCGCAGGTCACTGATAACGGTAAGTAAGGAATATATGTAAGCATAAACTAACCTTGCTGCACAACTGATAATCGTCTTAGGTCTCCGACAAGCAGCTGTTCAATGCTTGTTGGAGACCCGGGGAAATACAATCAATCTTTAAATCATTTTCGTTGTCCTGTGGACTCCAACAAGGGCAAAAAAGCTGTTTGGAATTCGTTTTTTGTTCTTTGGGATTTGACTTTTAGCCTCAGCTTCGGATCAGATAATACACCAGCAGTACACTGATCAATACAATAGCAGCAGTAAGCAAGCTAATGTATATTGAAGAATGATCATACGTTCCTGCCTCCAGTTGTTTGTTGGTAGTACGATATCGAATATAAGAAAGCACAATGGAAACGACTCCCAAACCAACGAGTATGATTCCGACCATCGCAGAATAGTGTCCGTGATCCGCCGGTATCTCCGGTGTATCTTCCCCATTCAGAAGAAATGAGATCTGTTTTACAAACAATGAAAACTTTACAACAACAAAACCAAAGGCCATGATTCCCATACTCGTTCGTACCCATGCTAAAAATGTACGTTCGTTCGCTAAATAATCCGCGGCATTGGGTTTATTTTTCTCTGGTTCCATGGAATTGTTTTAATGTTTATGGAAGTTAGTAAAAAAGAAATAGAATGCATACTTCAAAATCCTGTTCGTATGTCGTTGTGCGACCCGGTTGGGGTCGAAGGTCATTTGTTGGATTCTTTAAACATTTGATCCCTACGGGATCATTACGCATTATCAACCACTCTTTTATTTTTACATAATACCCATTAGAGAATATTATATAAAAATAGAATAAATGACTTATTAGAAATGACCTTAGCGGGGGCAAATGTTTATAGAATAAAAATTTATTTTTACAATTGACCCCAGCAGGGTCGAACAACCATCATTCTCTTTCTGACGCCGTTCTGAAATTCTTTAATTACACAAATACCTTTTTGACCTTCACATATTTCCACACACAAATCACAAATTTTCAACAATAAGTAAAACGGGACACGATTACAGTAAATCGTTCATTCTATATCCAAAGACTAGAAGGTATATTTATAATAGAATAGAAACTCTGGTGTCAGACATATAAGGATTGTCCTCATATGCCTGACACAGTCCCTCCCGATGCAAACCAGAGTAGAACTATTACTAATGCGCTGTTACCGTAAATGGGATCGTAAGGATCCGGATGTTTGATGCATAAGCTGCGTGTATTAAAAAAGAATTATCATGAAAATTATAAATATATCCAATCGTTTACCCATATCTCTTACAAACGAAGGCTCAACAACTACCATTAAAACTTCATCCGGGGGACTTGTAAGCGCTGTGTTATCGCTGAACGGAGAACACGACGCACTGCACTGGATTGGAGTCGCTGATTTTACCGCGGAAGAATGGAATGCGAACGCCCTTTCGTATACCGGCGATTTTATTTTACACCCCATCTTTATTGATGAGAGTTTGTATAAATTATATTACAATGGTTTTTCCAATTCCGTATTGTGGCCGCTCTTTCATTATTTCCCTTCGTTTGTTGAATATAAAAAAAATGAATTTGAAGCGTACCTCGCAGTAAACAGGCTCATTGCAAATAAGATCAAAGATTTTATTCAGCCGGATGATATTATCTGGATCCACGATTATCACCTTATCCCGCTTGTGGCTTATCTCAGAGAACTTGTTCCGCAGGCAAAGATCGGATTCTTTCTGCATGTCCCCTTTCCTTCGTATGAGCTGATCCGCATTCTGCCCAAAGATTGCCGGGACATTCTTGCCGGCAGTCTGCTCGGTGCCGACCTCATTGGTTTTCATACCTATGATTATGTACAACACTTTGTTACGACTATTCAGATGATTACTGGCGTTCAGCACAAGAATTTTCAGTTGCAGTACCAGGGGCGCACAATTAAAATTGATGCATTCCCGATAAGCGTCGATTTCGAAAAATTCAATACGGCATACAGCAAGCCTGAAGTAATGGCTGAACGAATAAAAATAAAGCAACTCTATGCAGGTAAAAAGATCCTGTTCTCTGTTGACCGGCTTGACTATACCAAGGGTATTAAATACAGGCTGCAAGGCTATGCGCACTTCCTCGAAAACAATCCGGAGTGGATCGAAAAGATCGTCTTCATCCTCATTGCTGTGCCTTCCAGAGATACAATCTCTAAATACGAAGAACGAAAAGAAATCATTGAAAAACTCATCGGACACATCAACGGTAAATACGGCAATTATAAATGGTCGCCCATTGTGTACCAATATGGTTCGGTCGATTTTAATCAGCTCTCCGGTTTATATACCTCTTGTGATGTAGCATTGATCTCTCCGATACGGGATGGAATGAATCTCGTAGCAAAGGAGTTCTTGGCTTCACGGTATGACAAACGTGGTGTACTCCTGCTGAGTGACATGACCGGTGCTGCGAAGGAGCTCACAGAGGCGCTGCTGTTTAATCCGCTTGATGAAGCAGAGATATCCTTGAAAATAAAACGTGCGCTTGCTATGCCCGACGAGGAACAGGAAATACGCATGGATCGAATGCAAAAGCAGATCCGTAAAAACGATGTCTTTAAATGGAGCAATACCTTTATAAAACAAATGGAAACCATCATACACAAACACCATACATCAAATTCTTTTGAAGATGCAGAACGCCAGCAGGTATTGAATACATACAGACAGACAAAAAAATGTCTGCTGCTGCTTGATTACGACGGCACATTAAAACCCCTGCAGTCCCACCCCGATATGGCCGCTCCGGATGACCAGCTTTATCAGATCCTGATCGCTCTTACACATAATCCAAAAAATGATGTATGCATCATCAGCGGAAGAAAAAAAGAAACACTTGAAAATTGGTTTGGTGAGATCCAGGGTACACTTGTTGCAGAACACGGAATCTTTGCAAAAACAACCGAATGGCAAAACCTTGTTGTTGATCCTGCGCCATGGAAAACGGATGTAAAAAAGATCATGGATCAATTCTCTGAAAATTGTGCGAATACATTTGTTGAAGAAAAAAGTGCTTCGCTGTGCTGGCATTACAGAATGGCTGATCCCGAAGCCAGCATCGCGCAATCCCGAGAGCTCATGAATTTACTGAGCGATTATCTCATCAGTTCCAATGCCAATATCCTCGACGGACATAAAGTAGTTGAAGTGAAGCCTGTACAGGCAGGCAAAGGAAATGCATTAAACAAACTATTTGATTTTACGCAATACGATTGCTGCATCTGCATCGGTGATGATAAAACCGACGAGGATATGTTTCATGTTGTGAACGAAGCCGGTGGTTTTACGTTTAAAGTCGGTGAAGGACATACCATTGCTCAACACCGTTTTAATGATGTACAGGAAGTGTTATCTTTTTTAACAGATCTTAATGGATAAGCCGTCTGTTTTTTATAACTTATATAACAGCAGAAGTATTATTGTTTTAACAGTATGTTAAAGGAAAAAAAGATCATCCAGTATTCTATAGAAAATATTAAAGCGCGGGAAATGAAAGGAAAGGATTTTGATTTCTTTCCTTTCGAATATTTTGCAACCGATATAGAACACTTAAAAAACAGCCACCGGCATGACTTCCATGCATTCATTTTCGTAACAAGCGGCAGCGGCTCTCATGTCATCGACTTTATTGAATACCCGCTAAAAGCCAACAGGTGTTTTTACATCGGTTACGGACAGATCCACGCCTGGAAAACACTGAAAAGTGTAACAGGCTATGTATTGCTTTTCACAGATGATTTCTACAATGCCATCTATACAGGCAACGACCTGATCAAAAGTGACAAGCTGCTCTCCTGTCTTTCTGTTTTTACTGATATTCCCAAAAGCAGTATTCCTGAATGGAACCTGTTGTTCACACAAATAGGAAATGAATTCACTACAAAAACAGCGGAATGGAAACTGGTTATTTGTCTGCTGTTGAAAGTACTTGTTTTAAAGGTGCGGCGACTGGGCGAAGATGAATTATTAACGAACGATGTTTTCAAAAGCAGCTACCACATCATTGTGCAGTATAAAGCAATGATCAACGATTATTTTGCATCGTACAAAGCACCGAAAGAATATGCAGCCATGCTCAACATTACACCCAACTATTTAAGCAATGTATGCAAAGCCATTACAGGAAAGCCAGCCGGTGAATTGATTAAAGACAGGATCATACTCGAAGCCAAACGCCTAATCATCCATACACAATTAACCATTTCAGAAATAACCCACCAGTTGGGCTTCAACAACAAATCACACTTCGGTAAATACTTTAAAAAAGATACCGGCCTATCGCCCGATCAATTCAGAAAGAAATTTTCAAAAGAGCTGAAGTGATGGCTAAAAAATTACATTCCATGGTCTCCTCACTCTCCTCGCGCCAGTCTCCAGACTGGTGTGTAGTATTCGGCAGTCTTTGACTGCATTTCTATTTACTCTCCTCGCGCCAGTCTCCAGACTGGTGTGTAGTATTTGGCAGTCTTTGACTGCATTTCTATTCTCTCCTCGCGCCAGTCTTCAGACTGGTATGTATCATTCGGCAGTCTTTGACTGCATTTTATTTACTCTCCTCGCGCCAGTCTCCAGACTGGTGTGTAGTATTCGGCAGTCTTTGACTGCATTTCTATTCACTCTCCTCGCGCCAGTCTCCAGACTGGTGTGTATCATTCGGCAGTCTTTGACTGCATTTTTATTTACTACTTTTTGGTGTCTATCTTAGTACATCGAAGACTGTCCTCCACACCAATAAGTGTAAAACACAGACTATTATTTTCCTGCAATAGCAGTTGGTGCATAACCAAAATGTTTTTTAAACGCGTAGGAAAAATGAGATAGATTTTCAAAGCCAACTTCGAACAACACATCCATGGGCTTTTTATTTTTTTCCGATAATTGATAATGCGCCAGTTCCAGACGTTTATGCGTAAGCCATTTCTGCGGTGTAGTTGCAAACGCATTTTTAAAATCGCGCTTGAATGTTGTTAGACTTCTGCCTGTTAAATATCCAAATTGTTCCATCGGCATATTAAACATATAGTTCTTCTCCATAAAGCTAACCAGGTCGATCTTACCGGGATCTTCAAAGTTGGCCAGTATACCATCAATATCCGGATCAATGGTGCGAAGCACACTGATCGCCTCGGTGATCTTCAGTAACGCTAAGTTCTCAGGAAAAGGCTCTACTACATCAAAATACGGAACTACTGATGCGAGGCAGCTTTCCAGCAGCGGATGACTCCCAAAGCTCCGCACTTTGGGAACAGATATGATCCGCGTCTTTATATCAATCTTTGTATAAAAATCCCGTAAGATCTTTGTTGACAAATGCATCACAACCGTTTTATGCGGCAACCCATCTTTGGGATAATTGATGATCGTTGCCGGCTGATTTCTGGGGATCAAAAAAATATCGCCTGCTTTGAAATGATGCGTTGCTTCAGCCTGAACAATTTTTGTTTCGCCGGAAATAAACCAGATCAGCATATGATGGTCGAACACAATATCCGATTTAAAAAGCTTATCCTCGTAACAGGAAAGCTTAATATCGGGAGTCAGGTATTTGGAGATATGTTCCATAGTCAAAAGCTAGTTAGAATAAATTTCAGAATATTTTGAATTATTTTTTAATTATTTCATGTTGACAAAACATTCACCACCGCGGCGGATGTGCCTTGATTTATATGCAGTGGCCTTGGCAACACCATACAAGATGAAGGTATCCATGTCGTTCGCCGTGGTTCGGCACGTTTATGCCAATTTGTTTATAATAGAAAATAATGATGCCAGGCATATCCGCCGCGGCGGATGTCAACCACCAGATTAAGCAAGTGGTTGGCAGTTTACGTGAGTAACTTTAAATCACTACGCCAGAGTCTTAACACGTAAACGTGCCGAACCACGGCGAACATGCATTCATCTGGAGGTTTCGTTTGATCCACCTCCCCGCCTTGGTTGGTGTTCCCAAGCAACTGCATTTTAACTAAACGCACAATGACATTCCCTTGGGTCACCGAACAACGGTAGATAACGAGCAGCGTTTCTTAATACAAAACCCCCAAGGATGTTGTTCTTAGAAACTCAATGCTGCAGGCTCACATCTAAATCCTTGGAGGAATCGTCACATCATTCATAATTTATAATTCATAACTCATAATTCAAATCCCCGCCTTGGTTGGTGTTCCCAAGCAACTGCATTTAACTAAACGCACCAATGACATTCCCTTGGGTCACCGAACAACGGTAGATAACGAGCAGCGTTTCTTAATACAAAACCCCCAAGGATGTTCTTAGAAACTCAATGCTGCAGGTTTACATCTAAATCCTTGGAGGAATCGTCACATAATTCATAATTCATAACTCATAATTCAAATCCCCGCCTTGGTTGGTGCTTCCAGGACAACTGCATTTAACTAAACGCATCAATGACATTCCTTGGGTCACCGACCAACGGTAGATAACGAGCAGCGTTTCTTAATACAAAACCTCCAAGGATGTTCTTAGAAACTCAATGCAGCAGGCTTACATCTAAATCCTTGGAGGAATCGTCACATAATTTATAATTCATAACTCATAATTCAAACATAACACCCGTAAGCTCTTCACTTAAGCTCCACAAGCGTTTTGCATTTGCTTCATCCAGCGAATATGCCTGCACACCGCGCAATGTCCAGGGTTCATCATAGCGGTGCTCAATCGTTCCCGAATCCAGTTCAGCTATGTCTGCATTTTCACAATAGACACCTCCTATGTTATTCAGCATTGGACTGGCAGTGCACCAAACCGTAGTTGCAGCACCTTGCGAAATCGTCTTTAGTTTTTGTGCAACCTCAGGAAAGATGTTGCCGTTGGTATCGTGTGTACCCATCTGCTTAAATAATTCTATGGGAGCTTCGCGTCCAAGCTCTGTATCATTCACAGATCCCGGGTGTAAGGAATACGCCCGCACCTTAGCTGCTTTACCACGAACATCCAGCTCTAGCGCAAATAAATTACAGGCAGTCTTTGATTGTCCATAACCTTGTAACGTCTGATATTCCCTATGCTCAAAGTTCGGGTCTTCAAAATTGAACGGTGCCATCTGGTGCCCATACGAAGAAACGTTTATAACCCGCGCACCATTCGCTTTAACAAGTGCCGGCCACAAGTGCACCGTAAGCTGAAACTGTCCGAGATAATTGGTAGATAATTGAGACTCGTTGCCGCGGCTGTCTCTTCGCAACGGAACCCACATGATCCCTGCATTGTGGATCAGCATGTGCAGTGCTCTGCCTGTTTTTAAAAACGTTTCTGCAAACGTGTTAATGGATTGAGGATTCATGAGGTCAAGAGTGGTAAGCTCTACATTGGGAATACCGTTTAGATTCCGTTGCGCTTTTGCAACATCCCGCGCCGCGACAATCACCGTTGCTCCTGCTCCTGCCAGTACTTTTGTTGTCTCCAGGCCAATGCAGGTATGCCCGCCTGTAACGATGGCTACTTTACCAGTAAGGTCTATGCCTTTAATTACTTCACTTGCTGTTGTCTGCGCGTTGAATCCTGAACCGATTGGTTTCTGCAACGCGCCATTATAATTGTTCTGTTCCATATCTACATGTGTTTTTTGTTGAAACAAATGTAAAGCATGCGAAACCGAACAGCTTTGTTTAAAAGTCCGAGTTTACTTTGTTGAGAGGGTCGTGAATTTGATAGGTTACTGAATTCTCGGTAAAGATTTTCACATTACAGTAGTGAAATCATTACTTGCACCTGTAAACAATTGTATACAATCGTATAATCTTGCTGAAAGACAAGTTATTGTAAAAATAATACACAACTGAATGTGGATTATTTCCGTAACTTATCCACATAATCTTTTACTCATCTTTTCATTTTTACAGTATGATAAAACGCACACTTTATTTTAGTAATCCTGTTTATTTAAGTCTGAAGAATGAACAACTCGTTGTCGATTATCCTCCAGAAGCTGAGAAGCAAAAGCAGCAAGTCCCCATTGAAGATATTGGATTGGTTGTACTCGATCATCAGCAGATCACATTTACTCAAAGTTTAGCTGTGGCATTAGCAGATCAAAACGCTGCAATGCTCTGGTGCAATAACAAGCATATGCCTAATGCCATGCTTATTAATATTGAAGGCAGTTCAACTTTTACAGAAGCCTTACGCATACAACTTGAAGCAAGCGAACCTTTGAAAAAACAATTGTGGAAACAAACCATACAACAAAAAATTATCAATCAAGCTAAAGTACTTGACCTGATGGGTTATGATGGAGAAGCATTAAGAAAAATGTCTGAAAAGGTCGGCAGCGGGGATCCTGAAAACATTGAAGGCAGAGCCGCTGCGCGTTACTGGGATTTGATACTGCGCAAATATCATGTCACACGCGGACAAGATGAACCGATGCCAAACGCATTTTTTAATTATGCCTATGCTATCTTACGAGCTATTACTGCACGCAGTCTTGTAGCCAGTGGCTTTCTTCCTGCAATGGGCATACACCACACCAATAAATATAATTCCTTTTGTCTGGCAGATGATATCATGGAGCCTTACCGCCCTATTGCTGATTGGCTGGTCTTGCAATGGCTCAATGAAATTCCCTCCTTTCCGGAGCGGCTGCGCACCGCAGATAAAGCCACAATCCTACAATTACCCGCCATCGATGTTTGGATCAATGAAAAACAAAGTCCATTGATGATTGGCATGCAACGTACTACGGCAGGCTTAATGTCTTGCTTTGAAGGAACACTACGCAAAGTACCCTACCCTGAACTGCGCTGATACACATGTCACTCGAACGGTTAAATAAGTACAGAATTATGTGGGTATTTGTTTATTTTGATTTACCGACAGAAACCAAGAAAGATCGCAAAGCCTATGCGGGCTTTCGCAAGACCTTATTGAAAAATGGTTTCACAATGATACAATACAGTATCTATTCACGCCACTGCAGCAGTCGTGAGAATGCAGAGGTACATAAAAAACGAGTGAAAAGTATTTTACCTGAACGTGGCGAAGTCATTATTTTTGAAATAACTGATGCACAATTCGGACGTATGCAGTTTTTCCGCGGACCGGAAACGATCGATAGACCAAGTACACCTCAACAATTGGAGTTATTCTGACAAATCATCTATTCTTTTTGTCTGAATTAGGATTCACTGGATTTATGGATGAAAGGATTAAAATCATAAATTCTACCCAGTAAGTCATTACCCCAGCGGGGTAAAATGTCTGAACTATGAGTCTTTTGATTAAGATGACAAATTATGATTATTTGTTTCATAGCCATGAATTGAAGGTATCGCATTAAGAGAAAAAATTAAAATATCATAAACGCTACCCAGTAAGTCATTACCCCAGCGGGGTAAAATGTCTATAGAAAACCTATCTCGACAAAATATCTACGCACGGAGCTCCGTAAGGAGCGACTTGTCTGAACTGTGATTTGTTTGATTTTAATAAAAAAAAGATGATTAAATACATGAATAAACATTCATTTGAATCAATTAGAAACTAAAAAAGCTTCCGTTTTGGGGAAGCTTCATAGTAAATGAGATTGATTTTTTTATCCTAAAACGAGCCTTAAGTTGCTGTAAATCAATTTAAAATAGAGAGGTATGTTGTAATCAATCTCAATATTTTAAAGAACGAAAGCAAATCACAACTTGTTGGCTTCCGGTGCAACACTCCCACTGGTTGTAATCAATCTCAATATTTTAAAGAACGAAAGCAAATCACAACAGTGAATCCCTTATTTTAAATTCCAAATCCGTTGTAATCAATCTCAATATTTTAAAGAACGAAAGCAAATCACAACTTCGGGTGTGTATGTTGGAACAACTGCAGGGTTGTAATCAATCTCAATATTTTAAAGAACGAAAGCAAATCACAACAGAAAAGTTGGAACAATGTTGGAACGAATTGTTGTAATCAATCTCAATATTTTAAAGAACGAAAGCAAATCACAACTCAATCTGGTGTATCTGTTTTTCCATATATGTTGTAATCAATCTCAATATTTTAAAGAACGAAAGCAAATCACAACATATGTTTGTAAGTACATATACAAATTTCAGTTGTAATCAATCTCAATATTTTAAAGAACGAAAGCAAATCACAACAGCTTTTCTAGCTGTGGCGTTGGGTATTCCGTTGTAATCAATCTCAATAAATCGTTGGAACACCTAAACGATCAACCTGAAGTTTCACACAAAACTCTTTAATCATGACACCATTAATAGCTCGTTCCATTTTATTTAGAGAAGAAAATTCTGCTTTATTAACTACTGAAATTGCTACATCTTGTCTAATAAAAAATATCTGGCTGCTTGTAAAACTTACAACTTTATAAATTTTATTAGTATTTTCTTTAGTTATTTTTTTTAAATAAGTACCATTTATTTCCTTTTTTTCATCTTCTTCAGGAACATATACTAGATCATTTGGTGAAAGATGAAATAGCAATTGAGCCCCGTTTTGATCCATTTCGGGAACCGAACTTAATCCTTGTTTCTGCCTTTCAATAACTTCATTTAAAGGAATTGTCTCATAATTACGCTTTCCCTTTTCATCTTGATAAATAGCAAAAAATAAATTAGTCCCCTTCGCAGCTTCAACATATTTATTTTTTTTATTTCCAGTTTGCCCTAATGAAAACTTACTTCCAATTTCAAAAACTCTAACTTTATAAATGGGTTGATGAAATTTACCACCATTATAGTGAGCGATATTCTTGTTTAAATCTTCGATCCCTTCAGGTGAAAATGCCAACTCAGAAACACTACCTTTACTTAATAAATAGTTTCTTAGTATTTTCTGAATACCAGTATCTGTAATTGATTCAATTGCTTTTAGATCAAAAGAACCATCAATGCTTTTTCTTGTTGCAGTTAAGATCTTTCCTTTAGGTAATTTAATTCTTGACAATTGAATATGTCCTGAAACCGTATCTTTATGCATTGGCTTTCTTATAGCCCAATTCACTCCTTCTTGTTTTACAACTTCTTTTACTTTTTGACCATCCTTCTCACACCATTTTTCATAGTTATTAGTAGCTTTATTAATAACTCGTAAATTTTGTTTAAAGCTCACAACTATCTTTTCTAATATTTTTTTAGCATCAACCGTAAAACTTTCCCATGGTTTAATAAATTCTTTAAAAGCATCTTTCTGCCTATTTTCTTTTTTATTAAAATAAGATTGCTTATACCTCAATTTAGTTTGCAGATCATACCTTTTCAATTCAGATTTAGCGGATTCATTGTTTAATAAGTTAACATGATCTCTTGTAGCACAAGCAATCACTAATGCATCTAAGGCATGATGTCTATGATCAATTCTCTTTTTTTGAAAACCTTTACTGTATTCAAATGGTATGGAAGGAATATTTTTTTGATATTTTTCATTATAAGATATAAACAAATTGCTTTTTGTGATCTCATTCATTCTTTCAAAACGAGGCAATATTAAATCATTCCAAACATCATTTAATCCCCAGTCTTGTTTAAGTTCGGTAGTTATTTTACCATTTCCAGGTATGACATTTTTAGAATTAATACCATCATCATTTTTTTCTGAGCGAACAATATTGGATAAAACTGAACATATATATTTACTGATATAACGTGTATCATTTAACTGTCGTTCTATCATTTTTTCAGGAATATCTTCTAATAATAATTTATTATGCTTACTCCTATTTTTGAAATAATTTATTTTTATGAATTCTATATATTTTTCTTCTGTAAAAATTTGCACTTCATTTCCAAAACCAATAGACACTTTTTCTCCATAATGTTTTTTTATAAATTGCAATGCAAGTTGATTATCTTTTAATTTATTAACAGCAGATTCACATATTACCTTATTGCTAAAACTATCATCAAAAAAACGACTTTGAGGAATAATATGCTCTATTTCATAATCAGTTGTAAAAAGCTTATTCAATGGAATAACCTCTCCTGTATAAGGTGAACGGTATTTTTGTTCTAACCACAACTTGTAACGTTGCAATTCAGATTTTGTAGGTTCTGCTTTCTTGCTTATTTTATCAAACTCCTCAGGAACATCCTTAATCGAATTTAAAACTCCATCTTCATATATTTTAAGAATTTCTTGCTGCATAGGTGAAAACGGACGTACATTTTCAACATCAGTATCATTTAGCATTTCAATCAATAATGCTTTAATACGCAAATTAGTATTTTCATTTTCAGAAATAATATTAGTCAGACGCTTACGTTCGTCTGCCGTATTTTTCATTTCACGTCCTAACTCAATATGTATTTCATCAAAAAAATCTTTTGCTCCATTTCCGTATTTCATCCAGATGTCTTTAACAACCCTTAATGTTTCTGTTATAACCTGTTCAACAATAGGATTACGCAATGAATGTTGTTTGAAATCTTTTAAATAGTCTTCTAAATCTGCAACTGAATTCCATTTACTAGTTATACCAGCTTCAGAATGGCGATCATAAACAATATATTGTGTCAGCCATAATTGTAATCCTTGAAAATGTTCCTCAGTAGTAAGATTTATTGCTTTTTCGCGGACTTTATTTTTAATTGTTTCGTCAAATTCTCCTGTTAAGATTTTCCCAATTCTATCTTTCGATTTCTCATCAATAGAATCCCAACTCCAATATTTCCCAATGCGTAATAAAGGCAATAATTTTTTAATTGCTTTTTCAGAAAATGATCCATATTCACTTGTAAAGGGAGGAAACTTTCTAAAATTTTCCACGAATGATTCAACACTTAAATTATGCTTCTCAGCAAAAGACTTTAATGCTTTTTCATAAGTGATTTTATCGGTAACTGAATAAATAATATGCCACAAGTTTTGTTCTATCTCTCTTGTTAAAAAATTAGCTGACACGCCTTCTACTTTAGATAACCGTCTATATATTTCATAACCAGTCTCATTACAAGGATATTTTTTCGATTCATCTTTTTCAGGATCATATACATAGTTCCATCGATATTTTGCTATCTCTGCCGATAATGTTTTACCTTTTAATTCGTCTGATGCAAGTAAGTATTTGAGTATATCTTTGTGATCAACTTCCTTTTGCTTCATCAGAAAATCATATAGATTTTCTAAATCTTCAATTCCATTAATAAATTGATCTGACACATCTGTATCATCGGCCCTTTTATATATTTTAAGATTATACAACCATTGCCAAACTCTGAATTCCTGATAATATGGATTAGATTTCGGAATGACTTTTAGGTATTCTTTAACTTCACTCCCGTTAGAATTTTTATATTTCCTAAATTCTAGCGTACAATTGCTTATAGAAGATTTTTGACTTCGTAGCGGGCGCTGATAAAAAATAATATCATCTAAAAATAAATGAACCAAATCTTTTTTACTCAAAGTAATTTGATGTGCATCATTATTTTTATATAATTCTCTTATTGTATCTGAATATATTTTATCATCAGATAATTCGTCATGAAACTCTTTTTGCTTTAATAGAATTTTTTTTAATTCCTCTTTATAAAATTTACGCTCGATCGTACGTATTAATTCACCTTTAATTTTTTGTTTGGGATTTTTAAGTAAGTTATCATATATATATTGACCTACAGTTTTATGTGATTGCTCAATCTCCTGTTCTGTTTTCTTTTTTATCAATGTCCAATCATCTTCACTTGGAGCACGAAAACTACGTTTTTCATTTCCGTCCTTATCTTTTTTGATTGAACCATCTTCATTTAAATCAGTTGTTACAATAAAATCACGGACTTTATCTTTCCAATCTATCAGAGACAACTTGCTTGAACGACGATATACCCATCCATTTTCCAAGATCAATGAATACCATAATTCGCCCTTATTATTTGATTTTTCATCGGAAATAACATTAATAACTTTTAAAGAATAAAAATCTACCAATTTATTCGGATTTTCTTCTTCCTCTTCTCCACGCAATTGATAATACCCTCTTTTCTGATTAAAGTGTAATATTATCCAAGCCAATTCTTCCTTTTCTATTTTTTGTTCAAGAGCTTTTTGACGTAAATAATAAATTGTCCAATCATAAGGAATTAATTTAGCCTCGCCTTTATCTTTTACTAACATTTGTGGCTGATGCTTACGAAAATCCAATAACATCTCTTCAAATGATTTTTTGAAAATGAATTCTTTATTTTCGTATGCTACTTTAGGTTCTGTTTCTTTAAGAAATTTACCTAGCCTTTTTTCAAAATCAATCTGGCTCGCGTAATGGTAAGGTAAAAAATTCAATACGTTTAAAACCCGATGCAATCTTTCACGACGCAATAAATGCCTTTCACGTAATCTTCTCGTTCCTCGATATCCTGTCCTTTCTGCTGTCTGAGATACTGAATTACCTTTCCCAAATTCTCCAAGCATATCTTGACTCATAGGAATAATACGGCTTCCCATTCCCAGTATTTTCCCTTCTTTATTATTGAAATCCTGTTCTACTAATGCCCAACCAATAGAATTTGTTCCTAAATCTAACCCTAAAACTTTTTTCATAAAAATATGTTTGACTTGTAATTATTTATCTTACCTTTATTCAACGAAAGCAAATCACAATAAGGATTATTCCGTTGTGAAAACATTTAAGGCGGGGCAACTCGCCTTTTTTTATTCCTAAAACTCTACCTTTTAAAATTCTCGCCTAAGCACATCTAAAATTCATAGCTAAACTTAAACAGTTCGTCAATATATTTATTCTAAGTCAGCAATCAAACATTATCTTATGTAAAAAAATTGCACTATTCCCCTACACTTCTTTTACCTTTCCCTAAAAACCCTTACACTTGTAACGTAATTTTTAACCGGATTGCTTTTTCGTTCGCCTTACTTTAACCTAAGGATATATTTTAATCAATCAATTTACTTTTAACCATGACAAGCTATGTCGTACCAAAATCTTTCTGTTACCCTTTCGGCTCAGCAAAAAGCTGAGATCATTGAAAAAATTGCTGCTGTAAAAGCTGCGTTACCTTTTTTAGTCAATCTTACTCCCGACGAGCGTCATTCACTGCGCAAAGTGGCTGAAAAACGCCAGGGTTATGTAAACGATGTGATGATCGCTGTAAAAGCAAACCCTACCATGATTCCTCCTGTTATTGATGTGCAGGAATACATTAAAGATGCTACGCTCTATAATGACATGGCTGAGATCATGGCGCATCTGAAAACCTTGTATGAGGGAATCAACGATACCTATATGGCAGCGGGCAATGAAGCCATCAGCGTTACGGATCAATGTTATGGTATTTTAAAACAGGCAGCCAAAGGCAATGCGTCTCTTACCAGCACGGTGCAGGAACTGGCCAAGCATTTTAAAAGCCAGCGAAGCAAAAAAGAAGCTTCGCCGATTGAAAATTAATCATAAAAAAGTCCCGCCAATCAACGGGACTTTTTTATTGCTATTCGAATATGCTTTTTTACCTTCCTTTTACCCTTTTCTTTTCCTTATCGCTTACTATCCGTAGCTCTGAGTGACCTCGTTGTAGCTCCGGGCTACTATTTTGTTACTGAAAGCATCGACGTCGGTACTCTGAGTAGCCTCGTCGATGCTTTTTGCTTCGTCGTAGTTGCTCTGAGCTACGATTTTGTTGCTCCGGGTAACGATTTTGTTGCTTCAAGCATCCTCATCGGTGCTTTTAGAAACGATGAGGATACTCGGAGCTTCTATTGGGTTGCTTTTAGCAGCGATGAGGATCTTACTCAATTGGCCGGTGATACCCAATTGATATTCAGTATTTAATTATTTTTCTGTGACAGGTTAAACATAACCAAGGTGATGTATAGTATTAAGCAAAAAAGCCTCTTCGAGGCTGCGCATAATTTTTTTCCTATGAATTGTTTCTATAAATATTTGACCCCGCCGGGGTCATTGTTTCATGCTTCATTCACCTGAGCTGTTCTAGGATTTACAATCTCTCTATTTATACAAAAGATTATTAATCCTACGATCCGTATTCGGTTCGCAATAGCAAATACAAATTCGATTAACTGATACTGAATCCTTCGCTACATACAAACCTTCTCTACCAACCCCTTCAGCACCATTACACGTTCGGATAAGTATTGTAGGTCTTCTTTAGTAATGGCGTAGGATTTTTTGTAGCGTGAATCGATATAGGCGCGCTTCAACAGATCGAAGCGGTCTTTTTGTTCTTTGGTTTCTTTGGGAAACACCTGCTTAAAATCGGGGATCAGTTTGCAGGCTTTGTGGCTCAGCTCTTCGATGTCGTGCAGCTTGCCTTTGTAACCGGTAAGGTATAACAAGGCTGCAGTATAATAACTTTCTGTTGCCTGATGTAATACAAAAACCCCTTCTTTTATCATACCTTCATTAGAACTTAATTTAGAAAGTTTTAAAAAATTATTTCCTTTCTCCACCCAATATTCAAGCTCTTCCTCTGCCCGCTTCTTTACTTCTGCGAGATCGGTATCGCCCGGCTGTAACAATAGCGTACTGCCATCGTGGTAAAGCACTACGCCTTCTTTGATCACATCGCTGAAGAAATAGCCGCCTGCTTTTAATTCCCTATTAATATAGCTTGTGCTGTGCTGAATGATGGATACGTGGGTAGAAAAACTTATGCTGCTGATCTTCTGGCGCACCTTCATCCATTGCATATTGGTTTCCCGGTTCAGGTCCTCCGGTGTGATCACAAGTACATCGTAATCGCTTTTAAACTCGAGGTTGATGCCTTCTTCCTGCGTTACTTCCTCGGCCCAGGTATTACGGGCGTAACTGCCAAATAAAATAACAAATGCCGGCTGCATCTCTTCTGTAACAAGCTCACAGATATGCTCCAGTTCTTTTTGTTTTAATTCCGGTAAATAGTGTATGCTGGTCTTCAAAATTGTACTGCTAAAAAGATATGTGAAGATAGGTAAAATAATTATGAGTTATAAATTATGAATTATGAATTATTATCCGTCGCGGCAGAATGAATTGTTCTGTTATTTTTCATTAAATTAGTATAACTACAATTCCATCCATTTTATGATCCGCACACTGCAGCACCCGACTTTGCTTTTATTTATAGCTTTACTATTCACAGGCTGTTTTTCATCCCTTGCACAGGATACAAACAAAAGCAAAGAGCACCAGCACAAATACCCGCGCGATCACAACCGCTCTTTTACACTCTTCAGTGACTCTGCCAGTGCTACACAGGCTGAATACATGCTCCACCTGGAAGATGTCTTTCAAAAAATGGATTCCATTCAAAATGAAAGTGTATTGAGTACACAAGTAATGATCTACGGACAGCAGCTGAATGACACGGATTCGCTGATTCAGTTTGTAAATCAAAGTATTGTAAAATACGATCAAACGCTTAAAATACGCAATATTGAAATGCTGAAGATCTTACTGGAAGATGCACAAACGGATCTGGATAAATACAATAAAAGTTTCAAAGCTACTTATGATAAATTGTCTGAACTCAAAAACGAAATCCGGGGTATGAGGAAAGACACGCTGCTACGTCAACTGTTCCGTGATAGCATAGCACGAAAAAGCTTTCTCCCGCAGCTTCAGGATCTGCGCAGTACCAGACGATATACAGATAGTGTACTCACTGTTCGTTTATCAACGATCAATACATTCAAGAGCAGAACTTCAGCAGCTTCTATCCTATCTACCAAACTCATGAATAAGCTGAATAAACAACTGAGTTCGGCGAACAAAGAAGTTTTTGCACGTGAGCTGCCGTATTTATGGAACGTGCTTGATCAGGGAGTTGAGAAAAAAGAAGGTGTAGTATCTGTATTTAACGAAGAGCAAAAAGCACTTAATTTCTACTACAGCAATTCTACTGAAAACCGATTTGTAAACTGGACCATTGGATTGGTTTTTCTATTTTGGA
>Ga0247817_10000681_pt1 | contig 18136 bp, 39 predicted proteins | sample UWRJL212509R1_FD_178010 | JGI IMG/M metagenome (GOLD analysis project Ga0247817, IMG submission 178010) | Plant litter microbial communities from Arlington Agricultural Research Station in Wisconsin, United States - UWRJ-L212-509R-1 | ecosystem: Environmental > Terrestrial > Plant litter >...
GAAGATATGCCAAAACGGTTAATTTGTAAAGCTATTTCCTGATGGGACAAAAGATGTTCGAACAAAACGTTTCAATCCAGGAGCTCCAAGCAGTCCAGAAGCAATTGCTGTTCACGGCATCACAGAAGAGATGCTTATATCTGAATATCCTTTCTCTAAATATGCTAAAAATATACACGAATATATAAAAGATTGTGACATAGCTTTTTTTGGTGGCAATAAAATAGATTGCCTGATTCTATATAACGAATTTTCACGAGCGAATATTGATTGGGACTATTCTGATATTAATTTCGTAGACATTGGAAATCTGTATAAAATAATGGAGCCACGCGATTTAAAGACAGCTGTAATGTTTTATTGCGGTCGTGAATTGGAAGGTGCGCATGGTGCCGAAGCTGATACGGTAGCGACATTAGATGTATTGCATGCACAATTAGATAAATATTCAGAACTACCAGTAACCGTAAAAGAATTGGCACTAAAAAGTAATTTTGACAAACCGGTACTTGATCTTGGTGGTAAATTCACATATAATGATGCAGGCGAAATATGTCTAAATTTCGGACCAAAGCGCGGCGAGAAAGCTGTTGATAATATTAGCTTCTTGCAATGGATGCACACCAAGGATTTCCCTGCAGACACGATGCGGATAGCATATGGTGTAATGTACCCGAAGCCAGTAACACCAATTGAGCCAAATGATGAGTTAGACGAATTATACGAAGATCCAAACAGATATTTAAACAAGTAAATGGGTATATGTGTAGCCTGAACAAAGTATCACCGAGTAATACCGCTTCCAAATGGCAGCGGTTAAAGAATTTCTTTAGAAGAATATTCTGGGGGAAAGTTATTTACAATAAAATGCTTGATAGTAAGAATAGTAAAGATCAAGAACATAGTAAACAACACTTACAATCAAAACAACAATTGAACCAGCCAGTAACCAACTTGTCAGGCGATTCATCTTCATTTGCAAGAAAACCATTTGTTCGTGCAAGTCCAACGTTTGGTTCTCTATATCTAACACCCGCTTATTTTGAATATCTGCGTTCATCACTTTCTGACGATAGCCACCATTTTGAATAAAATATTTTCCTTCAAAAGTTAGAAAAAGAAGGTTATATAGAAAAACACGAATATGCAGCTAATCCAAGTATAAATTTGGAAGCAACAACAAATTATTCATTAACCTACGATGGTGTATTACTAGTCAATGCTGGCGGTTATTCTTCGATGAAGAAAATGGAAAAAGCAGATGCCAGTAAAAAGGATCGGAACGAGACGATTGTGACCGGTGGTGCTTTGATCGGAGGACTTTATGTATTAGGTCAAGTGGGTATTCCAATATTTGAGCGTATATTGAGAGCATTTTATCAATTTTATCTATTTGTTCTTTCATTGTTATTTTAGTTTATTGATTATCAATTATTTACGTTTGGCTTTGTCCTGACTACACATATGCCAGTAAATGTAATAAGTTCTTTATAATTGCCTGAATAACATTTACCGTGATTGTATTGCCTGCGGTTTTATAAAGCTGAGTATCAGAATTAACAGCCTTGCATTTATAGAAGAATTCATCACTAAACGCTTGAAGTCGAAAGCATTCTTTTGGTGTCAATCTTCGTATTCTTGAACCAAATAAATATCCAGGTCTTCCACACTCAGTATCTAATACTGGCGAAAGTCCGTCACCATCAAAAACACGATTTTGTTTATATGGCTGCTTTCCGCCACTTTCTTTAGAGTCATTAAGTTGAATAACCTTTGGTTCAACCAAATGGTTATTATTTTGAAATGAGTTTGAAGTGATTGGTGGACAAATATCATGCAATCCACCGTTGTTAAATCCTCTTGGTGTTTGATAAATTTGTGGTTCAACAATTAAATTATCTTTCTGCACACTTGTTAAAGTATTGGTAATGCCTTGACTGTTTGCTTCCAATCTTTGTTCTGTTTCTGCACCTGTGGTTCTATCTGATGGATTATCCGGATTTCTTCCACGCATTGCAACACAAAATGGTTCTTTTATATAGCCTTGTGCATATCCATGAGTTCCACTTGTTAGTGTTGGCGAAATTCCATCAGTTCCATATACCTGGCTGGCTTGGGTATCTTGATTTATAAAACCTAATTTTTCAACTAAAATTTTAGGTGAGTTATTGTATCCAGAAGAAAGACATTGAGATAATCCGTCTATATCAAATACTCTACCATCTTGAGATTTATTTACTTTTCCAACTTCCAAAATAAAATCCCCTGTATTGTTCGCTTGAGTTTTTAATGTACCAGCGATTGTAGAATTTATTTTTGTAAATCCTTTTTCTAATCTTGTTTGATTTGTAACGCTTATTATCGCCTTTTCACTCAAATAATACTTTTCAGCTACTTCAGTTTCCAAAACATTGCGTAATCTCTTATCTAATTTCCAACCAATTGGGAAACGAAAATCATTAGGCAAATCTTTGCGAATACCAACAATAAACACACGTTCACGATTTTGTGGAACTCCAAAATTCTTTGAGTTTAAAACGGTATAATGTAAATTGTACTCAAGACTATCCGGATGAATGAACATTTGCTCATGGCTGTTTACTGAACGCCCTAATAATAATAACCAATTTTGAAATGTTTTTCCTTTATTGTCGCTTAATAATCCTTTTACGTTCTCAATTATAAATACTTTTGGCTGTTGATTTTTACACCATCTGTAGAAGTCGTAAAATAATAATCCTCTCGGATCTAATTCACCTAATCTTTTACCGGCTAAAGAGAAACTTTGGCATGGTATTCCTGAAACGTTCAAATCGCTGTAATATTGTTCTCCTATATAATCAGGTACACACATATCATCAATCATCTGATTGCAACTATGGTTTGCTAAATACGATAATTTTGCGTACTTATCTTTCTCGCATGCAAAAACAACTTCATGTTCAATATTTAAATTATTTAATGCTTGTTCTGCTGCACCAATTCCGGAACAAAATGTACTTACTTTTATCATATAAATCTATTTAACTGGTGGTTGTGGTAGCTCTGGCAATTTTCTCCAGTGAGTCACTTCTTCATCACATTCAAATCTTCCATTATAATAAGATGATTCTTTTATAAATTGTGAATCAGGGAAATGATAACTTTTTTTATTGAAGTAATAATAAACTAATACATCTTGATGTTCTTCCGGAAGATTTTCATTCACATCTATCCATTGCTCGCTGAGCTCTTTGTAGCGGATGGCTATTTTTTCAATAATTTTTTCCTTGGCAATAATTTGATTGTTTTCATCTATATCAAAATAAATATGACCTTCTTGTTTCATGATTTCATTTATTGCTTGATTAAAAATTTCATTTCTCATTGTATTCTAATTCTATTTTTGAATAATAACTTTGTCTATCAGGATAACTTTTCAAGGTAAGTAATCTCATTTCCTCTAATGCTTCTTCTGCTTTTGCAAAATCTTCTTCACGATATTCATTTTCTGCACTGTCACATAAAACACCATATACAATTCTATAAGTCAACATATTTGCTTGTTGCCTATCTCTATATTTTGCTTCATTAGTAGAAGTTCCATCCAGTGTGCCTCCTAACATATTAGTATAATCACATAATTTAGCTAATATCTTTCTTTGCCTTTTTGTCATTTGCTTCCGTATTTAGTGTTGAAATATTGTTCGCCTTCCTTTCCTGTATGGTTGCAGAAATTATCAATAATGTTTTTATTTCCACTTTTTTCTGCTATAAATTTAATGTAATAATTAGCTTGTCGTACATTTTCAATATCAGTGTCATTCACGGCATCAATTACCATCTGCTTTTCCGCTTCTAAATAAAAGCTATCTAACTCAAAATGCTTTTCTAATTTTTTGAATAAATTTGGTTGAGTGTCTTTTATATCACTTAAAAGAGTTTGCATTGGTGTCTTCATGGTTAAATTTGTTTAATGATTAGAAGTTTTGTTCCTACGGGTAATACTTTTGATTCCATTTCCTGCCATTGGTTGTATTGGTAATCATAAAATTCTGCCTGTCCATCATGAGCATATCTATTTTCATTCGGGAATATTGGTTTTTTTAATGGATTTTTAAGATAGATTCCGTTTGCTTCAAGCAGAGAAATGAATGATTCGTTTGCGGTTTGGCACTTCCAAACTATGTGCTGATCTTTGTTTTTTAAATAATCCATATATCCACCATGCATAACATGATTTTTTTTAATACACTGACTCGTATCAAAATCTATTGAGTCTTTTGTTACTGTACCGATGATTTCGTATTTCGATCCTATATTTAAATTTGTATCAAAACCATCCCTATAAGAATCATCAGGTTTACAATAAGAAATATAATATGGTTCATCTCTTCCATAACCATCTCTATTTAACTTTATATCAATTGCATATTCCGGCACGGTTACGGCTATTAGATTTGTAGGTGCTAATTTTACTGTCTGCATGTTTGTGTTTTAATTTAATATTGCATAATTATATTTCCATACTAATATGTCCTCAGGGAAAATAGACCGCTTTGAAATACAAGTTTCGCATGTTGCTTCTCTTCTTCCTAAATCATCAATATTCCAATAAGCTGTTTCAACACATAATTGATTTCCCTCGTAAAAGCAAACTATTAATAGACAATTTTTATTAGGTAATTTACCACATCGCCAAATAGATTTGGTTTTATTTAATGCAGATTTTAATATTTTCTTATCCATTGCTTTGCTGTTTAGATGTTACAAATCCTTTGTACCATATGTCAAATATGTCATTCAACATCTTTAGCTTTTTAGTTTTTTTATTTTTGTAAATTTTGCCTTCTGTTGGATTGTCGTGAAATTCCCAATCGCTATTTTTAAACCAATTTCCAAATTCGATAGATGTCTGCTGCTCTCTTTGTGCTGCAAATGGCTCATAACAAATATTAAGCATTTCTTGAACTGTTTTTATTATTTGATCCATTTCACTTTCCAATAAAATAATATCATGTTCCTTGCTTAATAAGTTAAATAATGGCTGGTAAAAAGTAATTTCTGTTTTCATAATATAGCTTTTGTTTGATTATTGTTATTTCTTAATTTACAGGTATAATTTTATATCGTTGATCATTTGCGTATTTCTTTTTTGCCCATGCGCATAGGCTGTATGCTCCACTAACTATTTCCTCTTTGATTGTATCGCCTACTTTAAATACAAGTTTCCACTTGGTAGGCTTTTTGCCTGTAGATTCTTTCTTTGCCAGCTTCTTTTCGTTGGCGATCTGATTGTAGCGAGTGTATTCTTCGGAATTATCCATAGTATTTATTTTGAAATTCAAAAAATAGTGGCAGTTCTTATGCCGCCACCGAGAAAATTTGATAATGTTGAATGAGTGCTTCATTCTTGTTTTTGAAATCAGCCCATCTAAGAACATGGGATAAGAACTCTGCATAGATGCCGCCTGCCGGTGCGAATAGTTATTACACGTCGCCGTAACAATGACTACGGAGATAGTGAGCTATTCTTAATAATCTTCTTTATTCACAATATAGATATTGAATCTGTCTAATTGAGATATATTTTTATAATGTCCACACCTAAGAAAACACCAAGTAATCACAAGCCTGTGTATTTGGAATTCGTACATTGTAGCACCTTTAAAAAAGCATATTGGAATTAGTTTTTTCATCTTACTTTATTTTATTTTAAAATAATACTGTTTTCTACTTCATTGCCAAATACCGACCAGCCTTCTGTTTCGTGTCGTGCAAACAATTCTAAGTATGGACCAGGCGATACTTTTTCAATTAATTCTCTAAAGAACTCAGGTTTCTTGCTGTGACATGGATAACCATTTACGTAAGGACGCTTAACTTCAAACCATGTTCCTGTATGTCGTTCATTTGCTTTTAAACTGCCTCTTGTAGCAAATAAAAGAAATTCCGTAGATATTTTGTAATTGCCACCCAAACCGCCGCCTAATGGTTTCTTACACCAAACAAGCGTTGTGCTGTATTTAAAACCCCAAGCTGCAATTACTTCCTGCGCTTTCAAAAGATATTGATTCGTTACCCAAAGATATAGATGTGCGTTATCTGCTGCTAAGTTCTTTATTGGCAGGTTGCATATTTCAGCAACAGACATACTTTTGTATGGCAATTCTCTTGACTTATTATCCTTTACATTGAATACCTGTTTACCTTCTTCAACTTTGTATTTTCCTAAGTCACGACCTGCTTTTGTTTGCCATGGCGGATCAGCGTATATTACATTGTATTTTTGCATTACTTCATTTTAAAAATGTATGTATAATCGTCAATAATCCACAAAATTTGCAGGAACTCGCCACGCCTATTGCGTTCATATATAAAATCTACGTAAATCGTGCCTATATCGCATCTGTAAACATCGGTAGATGTTGCGTCTTCATCGCTGACTAATACTTCTTCTGATTCTAAAGATAACACTAAATCTTCTGTTTCGGTAATTACATCAATTGTGCATTTATCAGAATTGAATAGCCAGGTGATGCTGTCTGTTTTTACCTTGCTGCCAACTCCATCAGGCGATATTGATTTAAAAGTATTCGTGAACAAGTAGCGGTCCTGAGCATGAATAGTTATAGATGCCAATAAGGTGATGATGAGTGTTAGTTTTTTCATAAATCGTTTATTTCGTGGTTGATATTAAAGTCTTTCATTTTGGCTTTTTTCTTGAATTTTTCAAACGCCAGTTTTTTAGCTTTTTTAGCATTTATTGCTTTTACATCAATATCCTGCGACCAAGACATATCAATGTTTACTGTGTAAGATTTTAGTTTTTTCATTTTAGTTTAGTTTTTTTAGTTTAGAAATAGAATAGTAAGCGTACCTGATAGCCCAATTAAATAATAATTGTCTTTTATGCGTTTTATACAGTGCTGATTTTGGATTAAGATGTTGTTCTAAATACGATTTCTGAAAAACAGCATTGTATATAAATTCACCTTTGGTTACATCAGTAGCAGTTGCCCGAAGTGCCAAGCCATCCTGAATAGTTTGGATGCGTAGATAGATATTATTGCGTATCAATATTTCCAACATGCCTTTTACTGATAATACAAATGTTATCTTTCCGTTTCCATCTATTATTTGATAATAATATTTCAAATGAATGTCTGGAATAGCAATAGTAGGTGTGGATGAAAATATAATCTTTGGTCTGTTCATTTTATTTACGTATTAGATTTTTAATAAATTCCAATCTTAGGTTTTCCATTGCGTCTATTGCAGTTTGCAATATCTCCTTTTCTGTTTTTGTGAGTAACGTTGACTTCTTTAGCTTCACCATGTTACCCTTAGTTCCATTGATTGATCCATAGATATGCCTACGCCACTCTGCAAAAGTTTTCTTCTCGTTATAGATGTGTTTTCTTTGAGAAAATGGATAATCACTTTTTGGTATTGAAAAATCTTTCATAGCTCTATAAGATTAATGTTCAATAATTTATGCTTGATCCAAGCCAATATTTTTCATGATTAAAAGGAGCTTCGCTTGACTTGCTTAGTTTTATTAATTCTTCTATTTTCATCTTGTTAATTTACTTCGTTTGTTCTTATTAATCTGTATGCTTTCACAGGAAATAATTCCTTTTCATCTGCTTTCATAAAATCTTCACCAATATTTAAAGTATTACCATTAATATCTATACAGATAATTTTTTGATCTCTTCGGTAGTCTCCAGTTTTTGACGATGCTTTATTTACCCAATCTTGAAAATTAGAGAATGTTGCTATGTGTTCTGCCTTGACAAGAATGCTGGAAGGATTTGGTACAAGCATTTGCTCTGCACAAATTTTAAATCCAATCATCGCACTTCCGGTTCTCTTATCAGCCATTAAGGAATCATAGTCTTGATAGTCGGTCAAGAAATGTGCATTTATTTTCTGCATAGCTATTTTTTCATCTTTTTTCCATTGGATGTGCTTATTGCCTTCAATTTGCAAAAGCTTCTCTGTAATATTATTTATTTGTTCGTTACTACATGAATGTAAAATATTCGTTATAAAAAAACTTTCTTTATTGTCATTTAGAAGTTTCTTATCCAATTCACCTTGATAAGTTACTGTGAGTTGTGCATAGCGTTCAATTACTTTATCCATTAAAATTTCCATTTCTATGCCATCATAAGCATAATAGTTTTTTAACGCAATACCCCAGCCTGAAAAAGCATGTTCTATAGCAATTTCGTATTTTGCCCGTTGTAATAATTCTTTGTTCATTATTTATAATTTATAATTCCAAAATTTGGTTCTTGGTGAATGCAGGCTTTTGGTTTTACTTTCACTTTTTTATTGATTTTCAATTCTATTGGCAAAAAATCACCAAATTCTCTTACCATATTTTTCTTAGCCATAATGCTATAGTTATGTCTTATGTCAAAATCTTTTGCAAGTATATTCCATGCAGTTCCTTTTGAGATTGATTTATTTACTTTGCTTATTTCTGTCCAATCAGTAATATTTCGCATTGCGGACTGAAACATTTCTAACAATTGATCATTGGTTATTTTTTCAGCGATGTCTCTTGCTTGGAATTTAGTCATATTATAATTTTATTCTGCAGATAATATTTTTACTTTGCCAACTGTGTTCCAACCTGAAACGATTGCGTATTCATCATCTGAAATTTGCTCCATATCCCAACCTTTTGCAAGTATATGTTTACCAACTTCTTTGTGTAATGCATTGGCATCTTTAACCTTTACGGTTTTATTAACTTTATTACGACCTAATTCTATAAATTGCGCTGTTATCATTTTTTTATTTTAGTTTGTTTACACCAGCCATCAGCTGGCGTGTTCACAATTATTGCGGACTTACAACCGCTAAAATCTAAATACCTAATGTTGTTATTGCAGATTCTATTTTCTCCATCATTTCCTGATTCACAGAATAATAGATCTTCTTACCATCACGTCGAGTGTTTACAATTTTGATATTGCGTAATAGTTTCAAGTGTTGCGAAGTAATAGATTGCTCAATTTTTAATTCTTTGTAAATCTCATTTACATTTACTTCTTTCGTGCTTTTGATCACGTCTAAGATCTTCATTCTTAGTGGATGCGTGGCGACTCTGAATATTTCGCCTGCTTGTTTCATTCTTTCTACCTGTGTAGTTGCCGTAGCTGTTGTTTTTTTCATGAATTTGTGTTTAAATATGAATAATTGATTAATTAGTTTTGAAAATGAGACATACCAATACTATGGTTATAAATACCAAGAAGTAAATTAATGCATCATACGTTTTTGGTTGGTCCTGCTTTTTCATAAATTGTTATTTAGATTTTTTATTTTTTCGTTCGTTTGCTCTGCGTTCTCTTCTGCTTTGTTTCCCGAATTTTGTTAATGAGAATTCGGATATAGCGATCGGTTCAATAATATTTAATTGTTCTTTAATAAAGGGTGATTCTCCATTACATCCTATAATCTTATTGCCTGCAATTCCTATTGTTTGTATATTTGGATATTTACTTAATGTTCTTCGCAAAATCTCCACAGATACATCATGCGATTCAGACAACACAACACAACACATATTTGCATCTTCCTGGTCTTTCTCCATGTAGTAGTCGTATTCGTTTTGTATAATCGTATTAACTGATAGCATCGGAATCGTTTTTGGTGTATTCAATATCTATGCATTGCTGCATATTGTCATATCTGAAGCTGCCTACATTGAAATATTTACCTACAAAGTATTTACGTGCTGCTGCTTCGTCAGTCTGTGCCGAAACAGACGTGGTGTAGTCGTGCGCACTATCAGCGAACTTTACACGTACTGTGTTTAGATTTGTTTTTTCCATACTATATGATTCTAATGATTAGGTTTTCCTGATTGATTTCTTCACTATTAAATTGTTCCTGAAAACCTGATAAAGACCAAACATTACCTTGTTTCTCAGCAGTTTCCATAAATAATTCGTCACTTGTTTGGTTGTTGATGTGTAAATCTTCTTCTATTTGTAACACTTCAATACCATATACCCGAACCTCTTTCGTTGCAACTGTCTTAATACTCAATTGACGGCTGAATTTCTCAATTACATTTAAATAACCATCGTAATAATCATCAAATAATCTCTGTGCATCTGTTGTATATTCTATTACATTTTCTGCATCTCTTCTATAGATGGAATAAAATGCTTCCGTATCATCATTGTCTATTAAATCTGTACCTAATATTTCTATTCTCACCGCACTATCAGCCAATTCACTGGCAAGTTCTAACTTGTTTGCAACTACTTCATTTTCATGTTCATCTATAGAAAGGCTGAAATACTTTTCTACGTCTTCACAAAATTTTATACCTGCATGACTTTTATTGTCTACCATATGGTAGGCACGTTCAAGCAATTTATGAATATCGCTTTTGCCATCTTTTTGCTCACTGGTTTCACGGATCTGTAATTCTGCAATCTCTGCCAGCTCGCTACTAAGATTCCATGTATCGTCTACATTGTTTATCAATATTTGTAGCGCACGTTCTTTTGTCATGTTTTCGTCTTCTATCAGTTCGTTGTAGTTAATCAATTCGCTTTCATCAAGATTTTGCAAATCGAATTCCTTTAATAGTTGTTGTGAATTTTTCATAAAATATAGATTTATTGGTGATTAATTAGTTATAAAGTGGCATGAGCAATAATGATTCATTCATAGTTTCATCGCTCAATACTACCGCACGATTAGAATATCCACCGCATTGCATTGAAATAGTTTTGCCTGGTAATGCTTTTAGTGTTTCTAATAATATTTTACCATTAAATACAATATCCGTATCGCAGAATGTTTTGGATAGATACGGCATGCTAACATTACATTCTTTGTCCATATCCTTATCTTCAGCATGTATTGCAATAGTGCCGTTTAAATGAAAGTCAATGCGATTATTCCAAACCTTGCCAACTGTGGGTATCACCTGTTTAACTAAACCTGTAAATTCTTTTTTATCAAATTCCATTGATGTTTTATATTCAGGAATTATTGCTTTATAGTCCGGATATTTGTTTTTTATATCAATAGGCAAAAATACTTTTTCCAAAGAAATTCCTGTTTCAAAAACCTGCAGTTCGGTTGTATCTTCCCAAACCTTGACTTTTGCCAAACTTTTAATATTCTCAGTTTCAATTAATATTTTGCAACCCTCCACGCGTCCGCTGCATGTAAACGGTTTTGATCGATACAAAATATGTGCGTCAGTAGAAACGACTGTGACTGCATTATTTTCAATATGCAAAAGTACTTTTGTCAATGCTGGTCTAAATTGTGTTGTTAGTTCGTCTTTTGCTGCAAACTTAGAAGCTTTTACAATTGCCTGAATAATACCAGATTCAACGATTAACGTACTTTCCGCTTGATTCTGTGTCGTTTCTTCTATTGGCTGTACATTTATTCCAATCGTTTCTAAAATAAGGCTACAAAACGTATTGTCTTTTGGAATGGTAAATTTATAGATACCTGTTGCAGTAGTTACTTGAATTTTGATAGCTGGCAATTCGCACCCAATATTTAAAAAAGATGCCGAATAATGATAATTATATCTGTACTTTGGCTCTAATGGTAAAGTTAATTGTTTGCTTTGTTGTTTTATGTCTCCAAACATTAAAATAGTTTCTTCTAATATTTCAGCCGTTACAATATCGCTTTTTATCTCTTTTAGTAAAAGATAGATATTTGCAAGTGTGGCAGCATGCGCCGTATTATATTTACTTTTTGGCTGGTTAATTGCGTGTAGTATTTCGTTTGCTTTCATGGTGTTAATTTTATTTAATTACTTGATTTAATTACTTCGTCAATACAAAAATTACCTTGCAACTCTCTGTCCGATGTTCCATATTGTAATGAAGCTAAATATTCTAATTTCCTATCTCCATTATCAAAACGACTAAAATAATTACCTTTTTTTATATCATTTCCATCTTTATCAACAAGCCTACATAAACCATTATAAGAATAGAGTTCCGTATCTTTTGGCAATTGCTTGGCTATTTCTTTTATTATTTGCTTAGATGCTGTTTTAAATATTTTATCAACTCGTTTTTGAGCGTCTTTTAGTGCTTTTCTTTCAATTGATCTTACTATTCTGGTATTCATAAAATATGCTTTTAAGGTTTGTTAAATTTGGTTATACTTTTGAGAATTTTGTAAAGCCTGTAAATTTTCTGTGTGTTACTTTCTCATTTTCTTTTAGATGGTAAAAACTTCCACTACTAACAGGTATTTTCTTTCCTGTATTTAGCTTTATTATAACGCTGGTATGTGCTGCTAAATAAAATCCGTTTACTTCGCTTCCGTCTGCTATTTTGTCGTTTTGTCCTTCATAAATCAAATGATATTGGCTTGCATCGTGCGAAGTGTGTAATCTTGTTGTATATCCAGTTTCTATGTCTGTATATGTGCGCTGTGTTGGTGTAAGATCGTTTTTCATAAGGTTGTTATTTGTGAGTGGTTAAATAGTTTATTTGCTTTTGAAAAACCTAATATAAAATGATTCATATTGTCATAATTCAATACAGGTGAAATAGATGTGCCGTTTAATGTTAGATAGAATTTTTGCGTTTTTACTCTTCTATCGTGGTATGTTTTTTCATTAATAACTAAGCCATCTAATTTAACGCTTATTGCTGCGTTTTGAAGTGCTTCTAATTGGTCATTCATTTCATTAATATTTAGTAGTTAAAAAATGCTGGTTATCGATAAATGTTACCTGTTATGTAAGTAACATTACTTTTATTATTTTTGCTTTTAAGGTGTTCAATCCTTTCTAATGCTTGTTTATAATTATCTACTTTTATAACTGATTCGGTTTTAATAGTTCCAAACCTGTCGTTTTTTTTTGTTATTTTAAATATCTCTACCATACATTTTGATTTTATAGTTAAAAAATTAGTGGAGGCAGCAACATAAATACCCCTATTTAAACCGCCTCCACTTTGCGGACTTAGCAAACCGCTTTATTGTATAATGGTTTTTAAACTTTTACAAATGATGATGAAAAATTATTGCCATATCCAAAATAAGATGTACATTTTGCTTTTATCGGTGGTTTTGTTTTATCTTTTTCACAAGTGATATTATAAATCTTCCCGAGTTGTTTTTTACCATTTAAAACGCAATTACCAGCATTTAGATCGCTATATTGTTGAAGTGTTGCTTTCATGATTTTTATTTGATTTTATAATCAATATTTGCACATTTTAACATTTCATTCACGTACTTTTTGCTGCATCTTTTAAATTCACCGTTCCAAAGATGCTTTATTGTAAAGCTGTCATTAGTTTCCAAACCGTTTTTTATAACGTTTGGTATGTCGTGAAGATTGCATACAAAATTGCGTGTGCTGGCTGCCGTTCTTTGTATTAAAAATATTCTTTGCGTATTGTCTATTGTGGTTAACATTTTGTGATAGTTTTATGGATGATTAAATAGTAAAAATATAATTACTTTCTCTGTGCATCGGTGCATTTAAATACTCTTCTACTGACTGCCATTTCTTAATAAATTTAATATCATGTAGTTTTATTGTAATTCCGCATTCTTTCCATGCTCTAATTGCGTTTTTTAAAGTAGGCTGATCAGCTGTAATTATTCTTGTGCCGGTTCCGCATTCTTTACATGGTTTATGTACTGTGCTAAAATCAAAACCACCGAATCTGTGAATTTGCACATACGCCATATTGCCATCTTTAAAATAATTAAAGTACTTTGGGTTTTCGTAATTACTTCCAATTACTGTAAATCCTGCATTTATTAATTCAATTGCCAACTTGTTTAAGTCTTCGTTGGTTGTCAAAGGTTTTGTTCCTGTGTTGTTTGCTGTTGTGTTCATTTTGCTAAATTTTTATAGGTTGTTAAATAATTTAAATTGTTTAATTTAGTTTCCATGTTTTTCAATCTCTTGTAAGCATCTTGATTTATTACATACAATCTGCCAGATGTTAAACGTGTAGACTCAATATAATCTGTATTAAGAGAACCGTCAGATTTTAACACGCCGCAACTTACCAGGCTATTCTTTAATAATATGTATTCTCTATTGTCCATGATATTTTTAAAAGAGTGTTATAAATTTCTAATTTTTGCCCTGACAAGCTGTTCACATTAAATAACGAACTATCAAACCGTGAATTTCCTGTATTATTACTTTTCCAATGGTTTAATCCGTAAATCTCGCCATTATCACCGCGTAAAATTGAATAATGATCTTGATTCATAATAGGTGTTTTTTCACCAAATTGTCCATTATTGAATATCCAATATTCGCCAGTTGCGTAAGGTTGCGTTGTGAATATATTTTCCATGATTACTGATTTACTGTTATACAAAATTTATGGAAAGTGCTGTCTATATCAAGATCCCCACCACGTTCGCCAGTCGTATCCTGTTCAATATAGGCCATCGCAATATTTAAGCTATGCTCATCTACAACCACTAATGTATCACTACATGCATAATCAGGATATAACGTATCGCCTGTCTTGTAATATTCTACAGCTATAGGAATTCTCTTACCATGTTGCGCAACGATAACAGCGAATAACGCAACGCATATAAATATTATTTTTTTCATGATTATTTCTTTAATTTGTTTATAATCTCACTTATCTCTAATTCAATGCCATAATTAACAGCTCGTTGCGTAGGTGTTCCACCAACTACATATTCATCACGGAATCTGATTAATACACGTAGCATATCAGGTGCAAGACTAGCAAGTTGCGCTCTCGCTTCCGCTTCTGTAGTATCTTCGCCATACATTTCACCAATAACCCACTCACAACCATTCATAAATATTGCTGTGTTCGGTTCATCCTCGCTTTTATTTACATACCAATTTTCAGATGCAATGTCAGCCACTTCTACCGGTTCAACAATCGCATTGTCGATATATTTCAAGACAATTATCAAAAAAGCATCATTTAACGCTAAATGCTCAGCAACATCTACACTAAATGGATTATCATTTTCAGCTAACTTATTTTCTAATGCATCATAGTTTTGCAAATAATCAATACATGCTTTTGCGATTTTAATATTATCATTATGTCTATATTTCATTGCGAATTCATAAGCACTATTAGAGTTGGGAAATTCCACTAGTCCGCTAACTTCGTTGTAGATTATTCCGTAACCCTTTGCTTTAATAGCCATATCTGGCGACATTGTTAATTGTTTCATAAGATTATTTTTTTTACTGATTAACTATTTTATATTGGTGCGACTTCTTCACTTTCGAACCATGATGTAATATTAAACAAACATTTTTAAATACACAAATGTTTATCAATAAAAATGTATAGAATCACTAATTTATTGATTTATATCAACTAAATAGCACCAAAATATACACGCTGTCAAAATTTTGACACATATATTTATTAATATGTAGCCCGAAACACCAATAAAATAAGGCGTTGCGCAACATTATCCAAAAATTCTAAAATACTCCTATTATACTATATATAAGGAGTATGGTGATATTCATCGAAAATGCACCTAAACACCAATAAACATTACTATCTTAGCGTTTCATCAATTGTCAAAATTTTGACACCATGAATATTAATCCATTTACAACATCTAACAGGCTATCAATAGTCGCTCAAAAACTAACCGATAACGCAAGTTACGCCTACAACTCTGATCAGGATAAAACAGACAACATATTGCTTCATAAAGAATACCTCGCAGATAAAGACCGAATAACAAAAATTGTCAATCATTCAAAAAATCGTATCAAAATCGCAGCGTTAACAAATAATGCAAAATCTCTTTTATTACACATAATATTCAAAGCACAACCAGGAAGCGACATTGTAGATTTAAAGCCAAAATCCTATATGGCTGAAAATCGAATCAAATCACTCAACACTTATAAAGCTGCAATCAAAGAATTAACAAACATCGCTATATATCCAACCAGCACAAAAAATCAATACTTTATCAATCCTAATATATTCTTTTGTGGCAATCGTATTAAACTATTCCCTAATAACGTAAAAATATCCAAAAGTGGTAAATAGTGGAGGTTAACGGTAAATTGTGGTAAATATAAATAATCATCATAATTATATATAACTTACCAAACATAATCGCAACGGAAATACCCAACAAATAAAGTGCGAAGATAAGCGCGAAGCATTTATTAACTACACACGCTACACGCAATGTGTATTAATAAACAAAAATTACCCATAAATTCCACATAGTATATAGAATCAGTAGAGTATGTGGAATTATCGCACATCATAATACAATTTGTTAGCATTAACAATAACTATACTATTTATATTTTCATTCTTAATTTAAAAAGTACTTTGTAAAAAAAAGTAGCGGTAACACGTAATAACGCTACTTTTGAAAAATACTTAATCAACACGAATACATTATGCATTTTGTTTATAAATGCATAATAAATAAAAATAAAAAACCCAAATCCGAGACCACCCCTTTTGCTTTTTGCGATTTCCCTCAGCCGGTCGGGTATATAAATGGGTATAACTTATTAACTCCTTCGCGCATATTTATATTTTGGAATCTACCTAAATGTATGTAGTTGATTATCAGCAATTTATAAAATAGTAATAATTTATACCGCTACTTTCTTGATTTTTTGGATATAATTTTTTACATTTGGGGCGTGGTATTGGTGGTATGGTTGATTAATTGGTGATTATTGATAAGGAATTGGATTATTTGGCTATTGGGTAGTTTTGAGAGGTTTATTTTAGGAATAATTGGTGTGGTGAATGGTTTTTGGTGTGGGTATTTGATGGTTGGATTGGCGGAGATGGTGGGTATTGTTGGTGGATATAGATAATAGGATTTTTGAATTATAAAATTGGATAGAGATATGGAAAAATCAAAACTAAAGAAAGGACAATTTATTGTCAAAATTATTAAAGCAACAGATTCTATGATTTGGTATGCAAATCGTATTGGAGAAAAATTTACAGTTGTGAGTTGCAATTCGATGAGGTATGAAACGGTAGAAAAAGTTGTTAATTATCCATCTCACATCAAAGAGAAGGATCCAGATACTGGTGAATGGCAGCCAAAACCACCTGGAGTTGGTGGTATAATGCACGAAGACTGCGTAGTTGTATCTGAAATAGAAAATAAAACTTCCTGGCAGAAGATGAAAGATACTCATTCAAAGATGATATCTGAGCTATATTCTGATATTGATAAATTGATCAGAGGTAATTTTAACGAACGAGAACAGGTGATTTTAAAGCATGGTGTTCGCAGAAAAATGAGTAATGCTTTTAGCTTTGGAAACGCGACAGATGAAATACCATATAATTACACAGGCATTTATAATTCTATTGTCGCAAAAAAACCTGGCAATAGGCGCGAAGCGGAGTATGCGCATGGATTATTGAATAAGATTTCTACACAGCCAAATCCGGTGCCAATTGGGAAAAGAATACAAGATGCGATTTACCATTTACGAATTCAAAATATTGAACCTAATGTTTTGAATTTGACGCCGGCGGATTTTCATGATTTTCATAAATTAATTAGTTCTTATTCAAAAGTGTACGATAAAAATGATTCAACAGCAGTATTGGATATAGTAGTTTTTTGTGGAATGAAGTTGCATATATCTGTAGAGCCACGAAATGTGCATTCATTTATTGGCAGGTGCGCTGTTAAAGATGATCCAAAGACGCATTATGAACCTGTTCGTATGTTTTACTTAGATAATTTAAAGGAATTATGAGTAGTAACAAATTTGGCAATTGCCTTTTTCTGATAGTGATCGGCTTGGTTGCAGCTTTGGGTATATTATTTTATTACGCGTTAAAATAGAAATTTATGTATAACAACTTGCCAATAAAGAAAATCGCATGCAGCAGATGCGGAACTGTGGATATGTATGAATCTGTGATGTGTAATGATCATGGCGGTGCAACTTCATTTTTGCGATGTTTAAAGTGTGGGCACGAAAATAGAAAACAGCCAAAAACGTTGATTCAGAATCTAAACGAACCAAAAAAAATCTACCAAGATTATAATTCAGGTAATAATCAAACATTTTAACAAATTATGAATAAACCACATTCTCCAAATAGTGATAAAGTATCTATAAATCCACCAAAAGATT
>Ga0247817_10000682_pt1 | contig 18134 bp, 7 predicted proteins | sample UWRJL212509R1_FD_178010 | JGI IMG/M metagenome (GOLD analysis project Ga0247817, IMG submission 178010) | Plant litter microbial communities from Arlington Agricultural Research Station in Wisconsin, United States - UWRJ-L212-509R-1 | ecosystem: Environmental > Terrestrial > Plant litter >...
TTAGATAATCCAAATATGGAAGTTCGTAGAGACGTATTAATTAGATAATTAAATCCTTCGCGTTAATAAGTATATTACTATATCTATATTAAAGGATACCTAGTATAATACCCGATTATACTATACCTTACTATACTATACTTAACTATATTATACCTAATTATATTATACCTAATTATACTATACCTAATTATATTATACTTGATTATCCCGATTATTTTTATAAAGCTTTATACTGGAATAACCTTAATAAATACACCCTTTCCTTTAAATTATAATATTATTAAATAAAGAATAAATTAATAGTTAACGCTGACCACTTTAATAACGACCTAGGTAATTAAGGTTATATTAAGAGTTATATTTAAAGTAAAATTATAGATAATTTTATACTATATTTACGCTTTAATAACTCTAACTACCTTAACTTCTTTTAAGACTTTTAAAATACTTTTAATACAAGTACTACAGCCTAAATAAGTATACTAAGGCTTTTAATAACTTCGCTAACCTTTAAATAAACTATATAAAAGAAGTTTTTTTTTTAAATATAAATTCGTCTATCTCGTTAATATAATTTAAAAACCGAAGTTTTATTAAAAGTTCGAGTATAAAAGAAAGATCCTTATATTATTAGTTAATTATACAAATACCTTCTTTATAGTATAGCAGTATATACTTAAGGCTACTATATCGTTTAATAAAATAGTTTTATTTTTAAAAAAAAGTATACTCTACTTTATACCTAACTCTGTAAAAAAAAATACTCTTAATATAAATCGAACTCGTTACCTCTCGCCTTTATATCGCTATTACTACTTTACCAGTACTACGAAATCCTTATCGGTAGTACTAAACCTTAATTACAGGCGGGGATGAAAAGCTAGCCGTAGGAGGTCGCTCCTACTACTTTTCCTTCCTTTATCGTACTAATTATTTTATCTAATACTTTAAAATTACTATCTATTATATCGCCGATATAAGTATCGTAGGTATCTCTTAATTACTATTAGTCTTTACTACTAACTAATAACCTTTAACTAAATACCTAAAGTAAAAGCTCCGGTTTATAGCGAAATTATAACTATTATAGTAAAACGGCCTGTCCTTTCGAAAGAATAGGCCTAGGTAATTCGGTATTACCTTTAAAAAGGCCCGAATATGCCCGTAAAGCTCCTCGATAACGAGGAACTTTTGGCTATCGTCAAGGACGGCTATATCTTATCTGGGATAAAGGGTAATAGACTAAAGTAGGGATTTTCGAAGGAGGTAAGACGCCTTTACGAGGTAGATAATACTGTAAAGGTCTAGATCGACTAGGTAATTTAGATAAGGAAGTTTGTAAAGAAGTATTAATTAAACCCGTTTCGTATCGATAAGTATATTACTGTATTAAAGGATACTTAGTATAATACCTGATTGTATTATACTTAATTACATTATACCCGATTGTACTATACCTAATTGTATTATGCCCGGTTATACTATGCCTAATTATATTATGTTAACCCCCGTAGTGTAGCGGTATGTACCTAAGGCTACTACAGTAAGTGCTCTTACGTAAAGGAGCGAGTTCGAGTCTCGAGCGGGGAAATAAGCCGTGGATTTTGATTAGCTGGTGCCGGGAGACGTCGAGCTCCACTCGCACTGCAACCATCTTAGTCCATAGGCCTATATATCGCTACAACTACCTGGATGCGACTTCCAGGGGCGGAGCTACCGCTAAGATCGCACTTTACAGAACACTTGGTATAACAGGGGTAGATATCCTAGATTAGATAGCGGAAGATATAGAATTAACCGAGTAAGGAGGTTTTTCCGCTTCCTTCCTAACTGCCTGCCTCGGACTTAGCTAGCTAGGTAGCTTAAGTAGTAAATAATGTAAAGTACAGCGGCATATAACCAGACTATATTAATAATATTATATTAAAGCTACTATAGTAAGTACTTTAACGTAGAAAAGCGAGTTTAAGTTTTATATAAAGAAATAAGCTAAGGATTTTACTTAGCTAGTGCTAGAAGACGTTAAGCTTTACTCGTATTATAACTATCTTAGTTTATAGGCTTATATATCGCTATAACTACCTAAATACGACTTCCAGAGGCGGAGCTACTACTAAGATCGTACTTTATAAAATACTTAGTATAATAAAGGTAGATATTCTAGATTAAATAATAAAAGATATAAAATTAACTACCGGTATAAGGCTTTACAGAAATAATCGGGATAATTAAAGTATAATATAATCGGGTATAGTATACTCGGGTATAATATAGTTAAGCATAGTACAGTTAGGTATAATATAGTCGGGCATAATATAATCGGGTAGAGTAGAGTTAGGTATAGTATAATCGGGTATTATACTAAGTATTCTTTAATATAAATATAATAATATACTTATCGGTACAAAGGATTTAATTATCTAATTAACACGTCTTTATAAACTTCCTTATTCGGATTACCTAGTTAATCCAGATCTTTATAGTATTATCTACCTTGTAAAGACGCCTTACCCCCTCCGGAAATCCCACCTTTAGTTTATTACTCTTTATCTTTATCCTAAATAAAATATAGCTGTCCTTAACGATAGCTAAGAGTTCCTCGTTATTAAGGAGCTCGACGGGTATATTTAAGCCTTCTTAAAGGTAATACCGAACTACCTAGGCTTATTCTTTCGAAAGAACTAGTCGCTTTACTATACTAGCTATTATAGTATCGTCTTAAACCGGGGCTCTTACTTCGGGTATCTAGTTAAAGGTAGTTAGTAGTAAAGATTAGTAGTAATTAGGAGATATCTATGATATTTAGTAGCGTAGGCGATATAATAGATAGTAATTTTAAGGTACTAGATAGAATAATTAGTACGATAAAGGAAGGAAGAATAGTAAAAGGGAGCTTTTATAGCTAGCCCTTTATATCCCCTCTTGTAATTAAGTCGGTCTACTCTAATAACGCTGGTACAGTATATAACAGCGGGGCGGTTAGTAGCCAGTAAGGTATATAACAGTAATGTAAAAGCGAGAGGAAGTAAATTCGATTTACGTCGGGAGTATTTTTTTTTTATAAAGCTAAGTATAGGGTAAAGCATATTTTTTTTTAGAATAAAGCCATTTTTTTAAACGATAATATATAAACTATCTTAGTACAAAGCTTTATAGAATTAATTAAGATAATTAAGTATAATATAATTAAGTATAATATAATTTAATATAATATAATTAGGTAAAAGGTATACGTATCCTCTACACTTTCTGCTATTTTAAAAGGTTCTCTAGGCCGGATTTAATTATCTAATTAATACGTCTTTACAAACTTCTTTATTTAGATTACCTAGTCGATCCAGACCTTTACAGCATTATCTACCTCGTAGAAACGTCTTATATCCTTTAAGAATCCCTTCTTTAGTTCCTTCCTCTCTATCCCAGATAAGATATAGCCGTCTTTAACGATAGCTAAGAGTTCCTCGTTATCGAGGAGCTCGACGGGTATATTCGGGCCTCCTAGAAGGTAATACCGAATTACTAAGGCTTGTTCTTTCGAAAGAACCGGCCGCTTTACTATAATAGTTGTTATAGTATCGCTATAAACCAGGGCTTTTACTTCGGGTATTTTATTAAAGGTAGTTAGTAGTAAAGATTAGTAGTAATTAGGAGATACCTACGACATTTACGTAGGCGATGTAATAGGTGGTAATTTTAAGGTATTAGATAGAATTACTAGTACGATAAAGGAAGGAAGAGTAGTAGGAGCGAGCAGCTCCTACGGCTAGCCTTTTATCCCCGCTCGTAATTAAGGTTTAGCACTACCGATAAGGGTTTCGCAGTACCAGTAAGGCAGCAACAGCGATATAAAGGCGAGAGGTAGCGAGTTCGATTTACGTCGGGAGCATTTTTTTATAAAGCTAAGTATAAGCAAGGTAGAGTACACTTTTTTGTAAAATAGAACAATTTTCTTAAACGACATAGTTATATAAAGGTTAAACTACTACGTTACTTAATTACTATATATTAGGACTTCGGAGTAAAGGATAAAAGGAATATATTCGAAGAAAACGAGATTATAACGTCTTTTTAGCTACTTAATAATAAGAAAGTTTATTACCGTACCTTAGCGTAGTATACAGTCTAAACTATAAAACAAGACCTTATTCTTACCTAGCTAAGCCTACGAAATAATATTAGTATAAAATTTTTCTATAAAGACTATGTCGTATAGCTTAAGATCCTTAGTATTTAATCCGTTAACCTTAGTAAGGACCTTCTTTATAGTATGTATTCTACGGCTAACTATTAAGAAAGACTTTATACTAGCTTAAACTACGTTATCCTTATATCGTAGTATTTTAACGAAAGATTCTTCGTTTAAAAGCGATTTGTCGTTAACAAGATAGGTTATACTATAGTTATCTAATAGTATATTAGCTAATAAAGAGTAACGCTCGAAGCTATTATACGTTATATATATACCGTAGGTATCGCTAAGGAGACGTAGATTAACGATAATAACGTTAATAAATCCAGAGAAGTTACTATTATCCGTAATCGAGGACTTTTCGGAATATTTACCGTCGGTTTAAACTTTATCCAGCTACGTAGTATCTTTTTCCTTAAAAGCCTTACGTCGTACAGTATACTCTAGCTTATTATAGGCTTTACAAATAGCCTATATATCCTTCTCCTTAGGCTTTTTATCTTCGTACTTATCTCAAACGGGCTTTCCTAAGATAGATTACTTTAGCTAATTATACGTATTAAGTACCTAACGTAATCCACCATCGACCCGCTTAACCTATGGACCCGCCCACTTTTCCAGACATCACGACCTTTTTTATTAATTACTCTACTATACTACAACAAAACAATGTTTAGACAAACCAAAGAAGCGAGAATTATCCTTACTATCGAAGCTATCCGTACAACCTAAAAACTTTCCCGCCGACGCGTAGTAGCGATTTACTAAGTCCCCTACGAAACACTCCGCGACAGAATAAACGAAGTTACTCCCAAAGCCTATAACGTTAACGCCCGTTCGAACTTATCGATAATAAAAGAGGATATAATTATCTAATATATTCTTGACCGAGATTCGCGAGGATTTTTACCCTAGCTCGCTAACGTTGGAGATATAGCTAATCTTTTACTTTGGAAACGAGATACGCGTCCTATTGGAAAGAACTGGCTAGCGCGCCTCGTTATATAACGTCTAGAGCTAAAGACGCGTTTTAATCACGTTTACGACTATTAGAAAGGCCTTTATAAAGATCTTGTAATTCTTAAGCCGTAGTTCTAACTAATTACTAATATATAGGCGAAATATAGTATTACGGATACCGACTTCTATAACTTCGATAAGATAAGCTTTATAATAGATATAATCCGGTTTAGGATAGTTATTACGCGCTTCGATCGGGTTAGAAAACTAAAGGCTATTTAGCCTAATAATCGAGAATAGGCGACCGCGATTTACAATATCGCTAATAACGGCTTTATAGTACTCCCTTTTTTAGTAGTAAAGGGCCGCTTCCACCTCGTAAGTTAGTACTTTAAATACTAAATTCCCGACGACTAGGTAATTAAAATAACGCCTAACAGATAGATAAATAATACGATAGGTTTAGATTAGCTTAAGTATTTCGATAAATATACTAAAAGTCGCTGGATAGGTGGATATCGGATACTAGTTCTTAATAGTTATAAGAGCTACGTTAACACCGAGTTTAAGGAATATTATAAAGAGAATAATATTATTACCCTTTACTTACCTCTTTATTCCTTATATCTAACCTAGCCTTTAGATATAAGTTATTTTAGTATCTTTAAGAAAATATATAACGCTAAAATCGGGCTCTTTATTAAAGCCCGAATTATATATATCGCGAAGCCCGAGTTCTTCCTTACGTTTAAGGCCGCCTTTAACCAGACTTTTTCTAAAAAAAAACGTTCTTAGGGGTTTTCGAAGGTCTGGACTTATCCCCTACGACCCGTAAACTGTACTTTCGAAGCTTAATATAAAGTTACGGACGCTAACACCTCCTGGAACTTATAATGGACTACTAATACCTTAGGTCTCTTAGACGCCTAAGACTACCGACGAAGCCTTTTCGTAATTAACTTTTATTAAAAGTCGAATCGCCAGATATTAGGGAAGCTTTCTGATACCAATTTTAGCCGCTATCGACCAGCTTTTAAAAGGAATATAGGCGGTTTCCTATCTAGTCTACCTATTATAAGCCGAGGTATAGATATTATAAGTGGCTAATACGGTACTTTCGAAGCGATAAAGGGCTAAAAAACCCGTCTTTAGGATAGAGGGGCTATTAATGGAAGCTAAGCTAGGGAGATAATGGAAGAAAAAGGTATGGTTAAGGTAAAGGAGTACGTCGAAGAGGAAAATAGGGGACTATCTAAGAGGCGTCGGACGGGTACGCGGCTTTGTAGTATCTGTCGTAAGACCGGCTATAATATAAGGATATATCTAGATACTGGAGTAATTAACAGTTTAAGTAATTCCGAGTAGTTTTAATTAATTATAAGTGTTTTTAGTGGACTTTTAGCAGTTTATAGTCGCGATGTCTGGAAAAGTAAGCGGGTCGATAAGTTAGGCGGGTCGATAGTGGATTACGTTAACGGTATTTAAAGTCCCTAACTATAAAGTAAGGGCACTTTACCGCGTTTTCGCTGGAGTTTCCTCCTACGTTACGGTCGCTTTTACGCTTACCTTTACTATAGCCTTCCCTAGTATTATCGTTACCCTTACTATACCTAGAGTTATAATAATATATACTTCTAATACGTACTTAATATAATCCGCCTACCTTTTACTAATCCGGTTATTAAAACTCTGGTAAAGCTCGTCGAAGGTTATAGTAGGGAGCTTTACCTACTCCGTATCGTTGTATAGGTTAGTTGTATATATCGCTTATATTAGGTATATTTTCTTACTGATAGTATTAATAACGTTAAGGATAGCTCGGGGGTCCGTAATAATACTAATCTAATATTTCTATACTTTCTTAAGGGCTACCTACTATTAGTTAATCTACTTCTTAGGTAAGATACTACCCTTTTCGCCCTACTTAAGTACCTGGATATAACGTACTTCTACTGTATTAATAACTATACGTTCGGTAGGTTTAAACCTATTACGAAGGTTTCTAATAACGATTTATAAGTCGAACTTCCCTATAAGGCTAGCCTTTTACTTTACTAAAAATAATATATCGTTATCGACTATCTTATCGATCCATTTATACATAGCTACGTAGGAATTCTTACAGAACTCCCAGCTAGATAGGGAGGTAGTATAGTCTGATTTCTTAACGGCGAGCCGATCCTTAATATCTTTAAACTTAGCGGTTTTTAATATATAGGCAGCTCCCCTTTATAATCCATTTATTACGTCCTAGGCCGTCCTGGTATTATTATATTAGATAACGAACTTTACGTTACGTTTAGCTAAAGCAAACTTAATAGTAAAAGGGGCCGGTAGTTCCAGTAGATCGAAGGTATCCGGTATATCTAGGTTAATAAGATCCCAAATATGTAAAGATTTAGCGTTAAAGGTTAAAGTACTATACTAATTAGGCCAGTCCTTAGGGACTTTAAGCGTAGTCTTAATATTAAAGTAGTTTACTAAAAGGATTACTATAGTAAAGGCTATAGTTAAAGGAGGCTTAAAGGACGATAATAATAGGACTAGATTCTAGTAATATAAAAGAGGGGTAAGAGAGTTTCGAATACTCTCTATATACGGAAAGCTATATAAAACGTAGGCGTTAAAAGCACTAAACGTAAACCGGGCTTATAACTTTTATATATAAAGAGTTTCGGAAGTAGTATATTCCGAGGAATAAGAATACCTTTTTTTTCTATAAGGAAACTGTACTAGGAGGGCAGTTCTATATATACTATACTACTATCCCTATTCTATATAAGCCTAGTTACAGGGATATACTTAGAGAGTATCTTCCTAGGTAGTTTTACTATATTAGAGAGAGGATTCCACGCTAAAGCTAATCCTACGTACAGTTACTATATTACATACCTATATAATATTATTCCTTAGTTTTTAGCTTATTTTATCCTTTAGAGCAGCGTCTGTTACCGTAGTAGTATACGGTTATACTATAGTAGTATGGACCTATACCGCGGGGCTCTGCCCGCCTCCCTACTAGCAATTTCTCCGTACATATCAGCTACTATACAGCCACTAGCTGGTGCTATAGCTATACTGTTTCTATTCTTTAGTGTTACCTTAGCACCTAGGTACATAAAACACTATAATACTTTAATAACTTTATTTATTACCTAGTAGTTATAATATATATTATATAGATAGTTAAGCTTTACAGAAATAAGGGGATAATTAAGGTATAATGTAATCAGGTATAGTATAACCAGGTATAATGTAATCAAGTATAATATAATTAGGCATAACGTAATTAGGTATAATATAATCGGGTATTATACTAAGTATCCTTTAATGTAGATATAGTAATATACTTATTAACGCGAAGCGGGTTTAATTAACACTTCTTTATAAACTTCCTTATCTAAATTACCTAGTCGATCCAAACTTTTATAGTATTATCTACCTTATAAAGGCGTCTTACCTCCTTCGAGAATTTCTGTTTTAATCTATTACCCTTTATCCTAGATAAAATATAGCCGCCTTAATAATAGCTAAAAGTTCCTTATTATCGAAAAGCTTTACAGGTATATTTAGGCCTTTTTAAAGGTAATACTGAATTACCTAGGCTTATTCTTTCGAAAGGATAAACCGCTTTACTATAATAGTTATAGTTTCGCTATAAAACGAAGCTCTTACTTTAAGTATCTAGTCGAAGGTTATTAGTTAGTGGTAAAGACTAGTAGTAATTAGAAGATATCTACGATATTTGGTAATGTAATAAGTAGTAATTTTAAGGTACTAGATAGAATAATTAGTATAATAAAGGAAGGAAGAGTAATAGGAGCGAGCTTTTATAGCTAGCTTTTTATCCCCGCTTGTAATTAAGGTTTAGTACTACTAATAAAGGTTTCATAGTTTAGTTTACTCTAATATGCTAGTAAGGTAGTAATAGTAATATAAAGGCGAGAGGTAGCGAGTTCGATTTACGTTAGGAGTATTTTTTTTATAAAGTTAAATATAGGTAAAGTAACGTAGTCCACCATCAACCCGTCCACCCCATTAACCCGTTTACTTTTCTAGACCTTGCTTCTGCAAACTACTAAAAGTCCACCAAAAACCCATCAAATTAATTACAACTACTTAGAATTACCTAAACTATCTATTTCTTCAGCCTCTAGGCATATCCTTACATTATAACCAGTCTTACGGCAGATACTACAGTATCGCAAACCCATCCGACGCCTCTTTACTAACACCTCATTTTCCCCCTCAACTAGTTCTTCCTCTTTAACTACACCCTTCTCTACCATTATCTCCCTAGCCTAGCTTCCATTAATAAGCCCTCCATCCTAAAGACGCGTCCGTTTAGCCCTCCGACGCTTAGAAAGTACGTTATTAGCTTATTACAATATCTATACCTTAGCCTTTAATAGGAGGACCCGATAGGAAACCGTTTACATTCCTTTTAAAAGCTAATCGATAGCAGCTAAAATTAAAGTTAGAGAGCTTCCTTAATATCTGGTAATTCGACTTTTAATAAGGGTAGACTACGAAAGGGCTTCGTTAGTAGTCTAGGGTATCTTAAAAACCTAAGGCGAAGGTAGCTTATTAGAAGTCCCAAGGGGTATTAGCGTCCGTAATTTAATATCCAGCTTTAAAAGGACAGCCTACAGGCTATAGGGGATAAGTCCAGCCCCCCGAAAGCCTCCTAAAACGTTTTCTTTAGTAAAAGTCCGATAGAAGGCGGCTTTAAATATAAGGAAGAACTTAGGCTTGGTAATATATATAATCCAGGCTTTAATAAAGTATTTGATTTTAACGCCGTACATCTTCTTTAAGACGCTATAATACCTAATATCCAAAGGCTAGGTAATATACGAGGAATAAGGAGGGAGGTAGATGGTAATAATATTATTATCCTTACAATAGTCCTCGAACTCAGCGTTAACGTAGCTCTTATAGCCATTAAGTACCAACATCCGATATATACCTCTCTACCGGCGTTTAGTATACTCCTCGAAATACTGTAGCTATTCTAAACCAGTCGCATTATCCGTCCATCCATTCGTTATCGTCTTAATAACCCAGTTATCAGAAATCTAGTATTCGGAGTACCAGCTAGCAAAGTAGAAGCGGCCTTAAACCACTAAAAAAAGCGGTACTATATAGCCGTCGCTAGCGATACTACAAATCGCGATCGCCTATTCTCGATTCCCTGGCTAAATAGCCTTTAGTTTTCCAACCCGGTTAAAACGCGTAACCACCATCCCCGGCCGTATTATACCTATTATAAAGCCTATCTCGTCGAAGTTGTAGAAATCGTAGTCCTAAATACCGTATTTCGTACGTATATTAACTACCAGTCGGAACCATGGCTTAATAATTACAGGATCCTCGTAAAGGCTTCTCTAGTAGTCGTAAACGCGATTAAAACGCGTCTTAAGCTCTAAACGTCGTACAACGAAACGGTCTAGCCAGTTCTTTCCGACGTATCGCGCACCGCGTTTCCGAAATAGAAGATTAGCCGTATTACCAACGTCAGCAATCCAGGGCGAAAATCCTCGCGAATCCTAATCGAGTATATATTAGACAATCACCTCCTTTTCTATTTTCGTTAAATTCGAACGGGCGTTATAGCTATCAGACTTTACGGTATAGCCCTTTATTCTGTCGATAATTGTAGTCTTAGGTACGTTATACATCTTTACAGCGCGTCGAATACTTAAATACGGTATTAATCGAATCGCATTAACCACGAGAAGAACTCAGTTTTCTAAAAGGTGGTTAGACATTGTTATAGTGGAGAAAACGCGTCTTAAAGTTAGGTAGTTATATTGGTGGGAAAAGTAGACGGGTCGATAGGGTGGACGGGTCGATGGTGGACTACGTTATACTTTTTTTTAATATAAAACTACTTTATTAAACGACGATATAAATAGTTAATAAAAGTATTAAATATTTAAATAAATTCGTAATATAAGTTTTTAAAGTATAATTTAAAGTCCTTACTAACCTTACTATTTAAACGCCTTTTAATATAAGCTATTTTTTACGTTATTATTAAAGTAATAATAATTATTAATATAAAGCTTATTTTTTAATTAATAAAGTTAAAAGATAAAAGTACTAGTATTTTAACTTTATTATTATAAAAGATAAAAAAGTTAGCTTACTTTACGTTATAATTACTATTACTTACTAATATATAGCTTATAAAGTTCGTAACTAAAATAATATTATAATTAAAATACCTAAAGATATTATTTTATATATTTATAACTAGGTTACTAATCTTTACTCTAAATTATAAAATCTTAATATCTTTAGATTTTATTTTATTTTATAAAGAGTTAATTTTAACGAAAATATTTATTAATTCTTAAATAATAGCTATATTAACGATATCGCTTTTTTAATAAAAAAACTAAAGTAAAGTACTTAAAAATTAATAACATAGTTTACTAGTAAGCGGGACACCTTAGTAAGCAGGATACTTTTCCAGACATCGCGATTACAAATTGTTAAAAGTCTACCAAAAATATATATAATTAATTAAAACTACCTAGAATTACTTAAACTATTAATTAATCTAGCCTCTAGATATATCCCTATATTATAGCCAGTCTTACGGTAAATACTATAAAGCCGCGTAACCGTCCAACGCCTTTTAGGTAACCTCCTATTTTCCTCCTTAACGCGCTCTTCCTCCTTAATTATACTTTTCTCTACTATTATCTCCCTAGCTTAGCTTCCATTAAGGGCCCCTTTATTTTAAAGACGCGTTTTTTTAGCCCTCCGTCGCTTCGAAAGTGTTATTTATACCTTGGCCTTTAATAGGTGGACTAGATAGGTAAACGCTTATATTCCTTTCGAAAGCTAGTTAATAGCGGCTAAAATTGGTATTAGGGAGCTTCCCTAGTATCTAGCGATTCGACTTTTAATAAAAGTTAACTACGAAAGGGCTTCGTTAGTAGTTATAGACGTCTTGGAAACCTAAGGTATCGGCGGTCTATCGCGGGTTTTAGGAGGTATTAACGTCCGTAACCTTATATCTAGCTTGGAAAGTATAGCCTATACGTTATAATAAGGTAGGTATTAAGTCGACTTAAGTTAAGTTATAACCCTAACTTAAACTTAGTAAGTTAAGTTACAGCCTTAACTTAGACTTAGTAAGTTAAGTTAAGGCCTTAACTTAAGTTAAAAAGTTATAACTTAAGTTAAAAAGTTATAACTTAAGTTAAAAAGTTATAACTTAAGTTAAAAAGTTATAACTTAAGTTAAATCTAACTTATAACCAGGGTAGGCAAGTAAGTTATAAGTTATCTAACTTACGACTAAGACTTAATAAGTTATTTAACTTAAGTTACCGATTTAGCTAACTTAGTAAGTCTAAGTTAAAGCCCTAACTTAACTTAGTAAGTCTAAGTTAGACTTATAACTTACTTAATTTAACTTAGTAAGTTACGGATATTTAAATTTAAAATATAAAAAGAGGAATAATCTTTAATACTTTAAGCATAGTAAAATAAAACTAATTACTATTATAGTTAAAGATATAACTAATTAGTAATTAGATTTTTTTCGTTTACATTTTCCTCCTTATAAATTAAATATTATAATTCAAACTTTAATTTCAACTCCTTATAATTCTAAAATCCAAATCCAACTTAAAGCCATCTCCCAGCTACTGTAATAATAAGTATAAGTTAGTATATTTTAATAATAACTATATATAATATATTAATTAACTTACAAGACTATCCAAATAAGCTTTAGCTAAATAGCGCTATCTTAACTTAATAACTTAAAGTATTTTAACTAATAGAAAAGTTAAAGATTAGTATTTATTATTAGTAAAAGATAAAGAAAGTAAAAAGTAAAGTTAACTTACAAGGTTTTAAAAACCCCGTCGCTAAAAGGCGCCATTCCTTATAATTCGTGGTTTAAGGGGGGGGGGTTAAGGAGCTGTAATAAAATAACAGTATATTTGGAAAGTTAGGATAGCCTAAATAACCACTTAGCTTGTTGTAAATATAATACTTAGAAAGTATTATATTAAAACGGCTTTATAGTAAAGAGACTGTAAAGGCTTGTATAAGGAAGGAAAAGATTAGAAGTTTAAAAGGGCGAGAACCTTTACTATATAGATAATATTAGCTTACTAAACTGTAATATTCTCTATATTAAGCGATAGATAACAAGCCGTCTACGGCTGTTAAATCTATCAACTGTAATTAAGCCGTGGATAACGAGCCGTCTACGGCTATTAAATCTAACGGGTATAGTTAAGTCGTAGATAACGAGCCGCTTACGGCTGTTAAATCTAACGGTTATAATTAAGCCGTAGATAACGAGCCGTCTACTACTGTTAAATCTAACGGTTATAATTAAGCTGTAGATAACAAGCCGTCTACAGCTGTTAAATCCAACGGCTGTAATTAAACTATAGATAACGAGCCGCTTACAGCTCGTTATCTTAAACTACTTTAAACTTTTAATAGTTATATAAGGAACACTCCCCCCCCCCCTATTCCACCCATTCTTTACAATACTACAGTTAACAGTTTATTAGTTTATTACTACTACTATTATTATCTACTACCTTTTCCATCCCTTTACCTTTACTATTATCTTTTTTACAATGTTATCTATCGACGACGACTCCGCTTTAGCTTCTAATAGCCTCCCCCCCCCTACCTCCGCCTAAACGGATATTATTATTACTAGTAGTAGTATTATTACTACTAGTAGTGATAAGCCGGATTTTTCGACTTCGATTTACAACTAGCCGAAGTATACAATGGATTCTCCAGCGTATATCTTTAAAAATCGACTTTTTACGAAAACCTTACTACCTATCGATCTTACTAAAGATCGACAGGTATTAATTCAGTGTACTACGTAAGTAATAAGCCTTTTCTATGATTTTTAACTTTACCAATAACGTTTAGTTGCAAGTTTAAAGCAACCGATACAGTTAAAGGCTTTATTACTTCGAATTAATCGCGCCATTATAAATTACAACATTTAAATATCGCTTATAACGAAACATCGGAATTAACAAGGAAGAAAAGTAAGTTATAATATTAACTATATCTTTATTTCTTTATATAATTACTAATACTATTATAAGTTACTACTAGTAATATTACAAATACCTCCGAATCCGATTTCTTCCGACCTATACTTGCTAAACGACTTCGAGCAAATACTGTAACTAACTTTAACGAAGAAGATACTTTGTTAAAGGTATTAACTTTTGTTATCGATAATAATATATCGTTTCGAGCGTTAGATTCGGAATCTTTCCAAGATCTAATTCGTTATTTTAATACGTAAGTTAGCTATATTACTATATTAACATTAATACTAACTTATATCTTAGAAACGCGCCTACGATAAATCAAAAGAAGATGAAAACTGTATTAGAATCTACCTTTGATCGCTTTTTTTTCGAATTTTAATACGGAGTTACAATCGAATATCGAATCTAACGGCTCTTTTTACTTAATTTTCGATATATGGACCTCTATTGCCTAAACCGGTTACTTAGGCGTTATTATTAATTATATCGATAAAGATTTTAACTTAATTTATAAGTTACTAGGTATATATTCCTTTTATTATTAATATTAACTTAACTATTAACTAACTTATAATATTTTTAGCTTTCGAAAACCTCGAAGAAAGCTATACTAGCCTTTATATCTACGGCGAATTTCTAAAAGTTATTTCGCTATATCCTTCCGTATATCCGGAAACTATATTTAGGTAAAGTAAAATATAATAAACTATCTAACTACTTAATTTATATACTAATATACTAACTACTATATTATTAGTATTGCTCGCGATAACGTTGGTAATAATAACGCTTTTGTCGATAAATTTAGCCGCCTAAACTTTAATTTACGATTCGATATTCGTTGTATAGCGTATATATTTAATTTAATTACAGGCGACTTACTTAAAGGATTTCTATTAATAGCTGTAATCGATCGAGATATATTACGTTATACTAATTAACGATTAACGTAATTAAACGACGAAGAAGACGAAGACGAAGATAGCGACGAACAGGACGACGAAGAGGAATATACACCAGCGTTCGATAGTAAGTAATTAATTAATCTTCCGTTAAGTTAATAATACTTTTTACTAATTACTATCTTTATAGACCTTATAAGCCGCGTTCGAAGAATTGCAACAATAGTTAAATACATTACTGAAATTAAGAAACTACTCTAAGAGGGTATTCGTCACGCAAAAGAGGAAAATAATCTACCTTTTACTTTTTATAAAAGAATTATTCCACTAGGTAAGTAATTACTAATACTTAATTATTAATAATAAATAACTAATTATAGTAATAACTATAGATACGCCTACTAGATGGAGTTCTACTTATTATATGCTTAAAGTAACTATCGAATTAAAGGATCCTTTAAGTTATATCCGTCGAAATACGAAAAGTAAGGAGTATAAGAAAATATTCCTCTCTTCAGCAGAGTGGATTACTCTTTAGCAACTAGAGCGGATATTTATAATACTCGTTAAGCCGACTATACGCCTACAAAGCGAGTATTATATTAATATTAATAAAGCTTTACTATTCGTTTATTCGATATATAGTAAATTTGAAAACCTTATCATCGAATTTGTTACGGGAGTCAGTTAGACCAAAGAGACAAGGCTACGATAGGGTCTGTACTGGATTGTGGAAAATATCAAAGATGTAGGAGGAAGGGTTGTAAGGCCTGTCCAACTATATCTGCGAATCTATCTAGTGGGGTAGCGTGCCGATAAGGTAATAAGGCTGACAAGGCGATAAGGCCCACAACCACCACCCATCATAACATATACCGTAACAATCCCCCCCTCGCGAGAAGGCTCGCCCTCGAGCCGACTATCTATCTATCTTATCGTACAATTAAACTAACTTATCACTTCTTGTTAAAGAGAGCCCTTAAATCCTCCTGCGTAGGCAGGTCCTTGTATTCGCCACGCCAGTAGTTAGCGTCGTCTACTAGGTCGAATACTCCAATTAAGGCGATCGTACTCAAGTCCATAGGTTCTTCTCTATCCTTATTACCGTAGTCTTTGCTATAGGAGCCAGACCAAGGGGTGCCATTGTACGCGCCTATAAGTTATAAAAGAATCTTAACAAAGCCGTCGTAATCGGAAGGGATAAGGATTTACGCGTCGAGCTTGGTTCTAACGTTACGGTTAAGCGAGCGACGAAGAATAGCGATCTTAGTAACGTCGGGCTACTTATTAGCCTTAGCGGTATAAAGGAGGCGCTCGAAGCGGGAAAGGAAGGCTGTTAAGTAGTTAGAGTCGCCTATCTTAAGCGCTTACAACTTATCCTCGGCTTAACGCACCTTATTAGGATTATCGAACAGTCGTACTAATTACTTAATAATATATTATAGGTTATAAACGCCGGAGTCTTTTACCTAAGCGAGCTACAGCATTACGAGTCCCTGGATCTTAGGCTTAAGGCGGCTATAAATATAGAAGAACTAAGCCTCTAGTCCTCCAATCGTAGGACCGTCGATACGAATCTTGGACTGGATAAAGGGATACCAGGTCTCCTACGTAAATAGAATACCTACGAACTTTTCGGAGTCCGGTAAGGTAGCCTTAAGCTTAGTCGTAGTCGACGAAGGAGTTATTAGAACGGAAACCGCCGTAGTAAGGGTTTAAAGAAAAGTCGAGTAGTTACTTTTAATAGTAGCGTTCTTAAAGCTAAGAGTATAAACTTAGTTAATTAGTTCCGAAATCTTAGCTTTATAGGTCTTAAGAATTTACTTAACTTAATTAGCGTCTATCTTAATAAGAAGCCTAGGATAGCGGTAAGCTTAAGGTATTGAAAAAAAAGAAAAGAAGTATTAGTTATAGCTAGTCTTATCGGTCGTACGAGGAGTATACTTAATCTGTACAGCTGGAGAAATTACCTGTAGGACCTTCTTAAAGGGATCTTAGGCCAGAATTCCTTCTCTAAGGCTCGGTAACGCTCTCTATAGATAAGGCGATTCGCGTTACGCCGATTCGTACTAGAGTCGGTATTGTCCAGGCCTCCGTAGGCGAAGATTTGGTAATAAAGGGCGGTCGATTACGATCGAAGGCTTTTAACTACTAAAGGCTGTTATCGAATAACGCTCCAGGTATTAGCTTTGGTACGAATCTTCCGTTCGGGGGTGGGAAAAGCGAACAGGTATCCTTTAAATTCCGGCTTAACGGCGCGGCGGCGACTACTATCTCTTAAATCCCTACTACGAATACGATTAACTACTGAGCTGGCGATCGTTAAAAGGATCTTCGATATTGTTACGGGAGTTAGTTAAACTAAAGAGATAAGGCTACGATAGGGTCTGTACTGGATTATGGAAAATATCGAAGATGTAGGAGGAAGGGTTGTAAGGCCTGTCTGACTATATCTACGAATCTATCTAGTAGGGTGGCGTGCCGATAAGGTAATAAGGCTGACAAGGCGATAAGGCCTACAACCACCACCTATTATAGCATATGCCGTAACAGAATTCCAGGAGGAAGTACGTCAAGACCCGGATTTAGTAAGTTAATATATACTTTTACTATTAACTATAACTAGATATACTAACTTATACTTAGGCGGAGTGGTATAATATGTTTATATCCGCTGTTAAAGCCGGCTTTGCTAAGTTATCGAAATATTTTCCTCGCCGGCTTACAGGAAATAATCTTATACTTTATAAGCCTTATCTTTTCGCTATCTTTTTAGATCCTCGCTTTAAAACTGCTTTATTCCGCGAGGGTAGGCAGTTATGCTTTAACGCAACTACCGAAGGCGATATTATTAATTTAATTAAAGCTGAATTTATCCAGTAAGTTAATTATATTATCTTACTACTAACTTAACTTATATACTAATATATAAACAACTATAGTATCCAAACGCAACTTCGAAATTCGACTCGTAATTTACCAGAGGTTAATACTTCGAATTTATCCGACGACGAAG
>Ga0247817_10000684_pt1 | contig 18113 bp, 19 predicted proteins | sample UWRJL212509R1_FD_178010 | JGI IMG/M metagenome (GOLD analysis project Ga0247817, IMG submission 178010) | Plant litter microbial communities from Arlington Agricultural Research Station in Wisconsin, United States - UWRJ-L212-509R-1 | ecosystem: Environmental > Terrestrial > Plant litter >...
ATGGGTATCTCTTCAGAGATCATGTCTGTAAACTCACGTAAACCTATCTTCGGTTACCACGCAATGGTTTATTCATTGATCGGTATTACTGTGTTATCATTTATCGTATGGGGTCACCACATGTTTGTAACGGGTATGAATCCGTTCCTGGGCGGTGTGTTTATGATCACTACTTTGATCATCGCGGTACCATCGGCAGTAAAAACATTTAACTGGCTGGCTACTATATGGCGCGGTAACATCAGGTTTACACCTGCAATGTTGTTCGCTATCGGTATGGTGTCATTCTTTATATCAGGTGGTATCACAGGTATATTTTTAGGTAACGCTGCGTTGGATATTAACCTGCACGATACATATTTCGTAGTTGCTCACTTCCACCTGGTAATGGGTTCTGCAGCTATATTTGGTATGCTTGCTGGTGTTTATCATTGGTTCCCTAAAATGTTCGGCAGAATGATGGACGAAAAATTAGGCTACCTGCACTTTTGGTTAACCTTTATAGGAGCTTACCTGGTATTCTTCCCAATGCACTTTATGGGTCTGGATGGCGTGCCACGTCGTTACTACGCGTTCACCGAGTTTGTTTCTATGGAGCGTTGGTTATCAGTTAATATGTTTATTACCTGGGCGGCTATTATATCTGCATTGGCACAGGTTGCATTCCTTTATAACTTTGTAACTTCTATATTCTGGGGTAAGAAAACAATTCAAAACCCTTGGCAGGCCAATACCCTGGAGTGGACAGCACCAATTGAGCACTTCCACGGCAACTGGGCGGGAGAAATTCCTTCAGTTTACCGTTGGCCGTATGACTATAGCAAACCTGGTGCAGAAGAGGATTATATAATGCAAACTACGCCATTATCACAAACCATGAGCTCAAACCTTCCGCATGATTTTGAAGACAATCCTGCTGGTTTAGAAGAGCTTAGTAAATGGACAAATACACAAAAAGCTAACGAAGAAGTAAAATAATATTTACTGATCTGATTTTTTTAGGGTATCTGTACCGGAGTAATATCCATAACAGGTACCCTATCTTTTTAAGATACAATAGATGCACAAAACCACCGCTAAGCATAGGTTTCAAAAAGTTAATCTTTTGAGCATTATACTGCTTTTTATTTTGATACTTGCAGGTGGCGTGGTACGTAGCACAGGTTCAGGTATGGGTTGCCCCGATTGGCCTAAGTGTTTCGGCAGTTATATTCCACCCATAAGTGCAGATCAGCTTCCGGAAAATTATAAAGAAAGGTATGTGGATGGCCGTAAGGCTAAAAACCTTCGTTTTGCTAAAACCCTTGATGTATTTGGCTACAGCGATCTGGCAACACGCCTGCGCGAAGACAGATCAATATTGGTGCCCGAGGAGTTTAACGCCGCCCGTACATGGACAGAATATGTTAACCGTTTAATTGGTGCGGCATCTGGTATATTCTTGTTGCTTACCGCCGTTTACTCCTTTGCTTACTCTGATAAAAATAAGCTGATACCTTTTTTAAGTGTTTTTAACCTGGTGCTGATCGGCTTTCAGGCGTGGCTTGGATCTATAGTGGTATCAACCAATTTAGTGGCATGGATAATTACAGTGCACCTGTTGTTGGCATTAGCCATTTTGGCTATATGTATAGCCACGTACCATTTGGCACGGGCCAGTGGGCGCCCGCCATTGCGGGTTAACATGATAACCTATATTATTACAATAGCTGCTTTGGCCTTATCAATAGTGCAAATAACTTTTGGCACTGAAGTGCGTGAACGTATAGATGCGGTTGCTACACGGTTACAAGATGGCTATCGTTCTACATGGATAACCAATGCGGGTAAAATTTTTACAGATCACCGTGATCTGGCTTTACTGGTGCTTGCGGTGAATATTGTTTTGTACTTATTGATACGCAGGGGCTTTAACAGGCACTCAATACAACAACAGATAATGAGTTTTACATTTCTGATGATAGTACTACAGATTGTAAGTGGAATAGCGTTAGCGTACCTTGCCCTGCCGCCGGTGGCGCAGGCCGGCCATATATTACTGGCTAGTTTGCTGTTTGGCGCACAGTTTTATCTATTGTTGAATTTATATCGCTCAGCGAGCTTACATGGGGGGCATCAATGAAGTATAGCGATTTTTCAAAGCTTATTAAATTCAGGCTTACCTTTTTGGTGGTTTTCTCGGCGTCTATATCTTTTATTATAGCTGTAAAAGCTAATGGCGGCGACACCTGGGGATCATTATACAGTTCAACCATGTGGATAAACTGGCTTAAGCTGGTTATCGGTGGGTTTTTAGTAACTGCCGCGGCTAACAGCTTTAACGAAGTAATAGAGGTTGATCTGGATAAGCTAATGAAACGCACCAAAGACCGCCCTATGCCCGCCGGCCGTATGACTACCGGGCAAGGCTTGGTTTTAGGCTTAGGCATGGGTATGGCAGGTACTTATATATTAGGTACACTTAATATACTTACCGGTTTGCTTTCGGTTTTGTCAATTTTACTTTATGCGTTTGCATATACGCCATTAAAAAGAAAATCGCCTATATCAGTATTTGTTGGTGCTTTTCCGGGTGCTTTTCCGGCACTTATTGGGTACGTAGCAGGGCAACCGCATGGCCGTATTGATGAGATAGCCCTGGTGTTATTCTCCATTCAATTTGTTTGGCAGTTTGTACACTTCTGGGCTATTGCCTGGGTGCTGGATGATGATTATAAGTTAGCCGGTTTCCGTTTATTACCTACCGGAAACAGGGATGCAGGCAGCGCTATAATTACTGTTATATTTGCCGTGATTTTGGTGCCCGTAAGCTTGTTACCCACTATTTTAGGATACGGTGGTTACTACGTTGGCGGCGTATCATTAATTTGCAGCCTGATATTTTTGTACCAGGCAATTATGTTACTAAGCACCCGCCAAATACCCGAAGCCAGGAAGTTGATGTTCGGGTCGTTTTTTTGGTTGCCGGTAGTACAGTTAATGTTTTTATTTGATTTTATAGGAAAGTGATATGATGATGGCTCAGATACAACAAGACGAAAAAGTAAACCTCAATGCTAAAAAATTCAACATGTGGATATTTATATTCACATCATTTATGTTTTTTGCGGCATTAACCAGTGGGTTTATTGTATACATAGGCGGCAGGGGTGGTAAAGCCCTGGATATGCAATTGCCAAGCGCCTTTATGTACAGCACGGCAATAATTGCTTTGAGCAGTATTACCATGTTTATGGCATCAACAGCTGCTAAGCACTTACAGTTTGGTAAGCAGCGCCTGTACCTTTGGGTAACAATTTTGTTAGGGGTAGCGTTTTTTGCTATACAGGTTTACGCCTGGGGTTCGCTGGTAAAAATGGGCGCTTTTTTAGTGAACACCAACGCCTCACAATCGTTTATATACATATTTACAGGTACACACCTGTTACACATAATTGCAGGGTTGGCTTTATTGGGCTATACGCTTTATGCAGCCTACCGCAACAAGCCACAGGTTAAGAATTTATATAACATGCAGATGTCATCTATTTTTTGGCATTTTGTGGATATTATATGGATTTATCTGTATGTTTTTTTACTTTTGAACCAACATTAATAACAATTTCATAGCTAGACTACAAATGAGCGAAGCAGTATCAAAAATTGATGAATTAAAAACAAGTCCATGGGCCGGCGGTCACTCTCCGTTTAAGGTTGAGTACGGCAAAATAATGATGTGGTTCTTCCTTTTATCGGATGCATTCACCTTTTCATCATTACTTATATCATACGGATCTCTTCGTTTCAGCATGCCTACATGGCCGGCTGCAGACAAGGTTTTCCAATCTGTACCGGGTTTGGTAGATAGTGGTTATCCACTGGTTTTTGTGGGTATCATGACATTTATTCTGATCATGAGTTCGGTTACTATGGTATTAGCCGTTGAGGCGGGTCACCGTAATTCAAAAAAGGAAGTTGTTAACTGGATGATTTTAACCATTATTGGTGGTTTTATGTTTTTGGGTTGCCAGGCATTGGAGTGGACACACTTACACCACGAAGGTTTTTGGTGGGCAAGCATACCCGGTAACGAACACACATTGAAAGAGTTTTTTAACGAAGCTCCCGGTATTGGTTTAGATGCACAAAAAACAGCAGCGCAAGCCTTTGCTAACTTGTTCTTCACTATTACAGGTTTCCACGGTTTCCACGTATTTAGCGGTGTTATTATAAATATCATCATTACCATTAACGTTTTATCAGGTACTTACGAGAAACGCGGTAGCTATTTAATGATTGAAAAAGTTGGCCTTTACTGGCACTTTGTTGATCTGGTTTGGGTATTCGTATTTACCTTCTTCTATTTAGTTTAAATTTTTATAACCGATATATATGTCATCACATACAGAAGCTGCACATCAGGACCACGACCATGACCATGGTGAAGGTATGACCGCAAAAAAAATATGGAAAGTATTTTTCATATTGTTAGGCATCACAGTAGTTGAGTTTTTTATCGCGCTTTACTGCGTACCACATAATGTATTTAGCATCAGTGTAGCCAACCCTATTTATATAGTTTTAACACTGTTAAAAGCATTTTATATTGTTGCTTATTTTATGCACTTAAAGTTTGAAAAGGTAGCCCTTGTTTATTCTATAATAGTGCCTATCCTGTTCATCATCGGTTTGATCCTGGTACTTACTAATGAAAGTCACCACTGGATTGGATTGAGAGCGGTGTAAATGAAAAATAGCTTAGTTAAAAAAATACTGATCCTGGTAGTGATATTAGCACTACCGGGATTTTTATATTATTTACTCAACGCGAAGGGTAAAAACAGGTATAAACCACTCCCTGTTTATGGCCCCAAGCAGGTGGCCAAAACCGGGCACAAGTTTCATGGTAAATTTATCCCCGATACCATTTATCACCAGCTGCCTGATTTTAAACTTACAGATCAGGATGGCCACGAGGTGACTGGGAAAAGCCTGGATAGCAACATTGTTGTAGCTAACTTTTTTTACACTAATTGCAGCGGTGTTTGCCAAGCTACCAGTACCAATTTAAAAGCCTTGCTTGATACTTACAAAAAGAACAAGCTGGTTAATTTCATATCTATAACAGTTGATCCGCAGCGAGATAACTTGAGTGTTTTAAAAAAATACGCTCAGCAATATAATCCAGCCGGTGTAAAATGGACATTCCTTACAGGCGATACCGCGCAGGTTTATCCTTTGGCCCGACAAGGTTTTTTAGTAAATGCTGTTGATGCCGGCAATGGCGACTTTATATATAGCGACAAGCTTGTACTAATAGATAAAAAGAAGCGCATCAGGGGCTATTATTCAGGTGCTTCAATAAACGATATAACCCGTTTAAACGACGAGATAAAAGTATTAATAGCCGAGGAACTGCGCGAAGCGGAAGAACCGCTTTATTAAGGAGAAGCAAGAGCTAAGAATCAAGACAATGATTCTTTAGTGTGATCTGATGCTCCGCATATTATTACTAAACAAAAAAGAATCTCGACTCCTGGTTCTTGATTCTTGTATCTAAAATAACATGACTGATAAATTTATATTCCGATTCGTAGCCATTGTAACCGTTGTGGTTATACTGGTAGTAATTGTTTTAAACCGCCACATTATCCCTGGGCCAGAGGTAACACCTGCGTTTACACCTTATTTGCCCATGCTTAACGCCATCCTTAATGGTACATGTACGGTATTGTTACTGGTGTCGTTATATTTTATAAAGCAAGGCAACATTGCTGTACATAAAAGGTTAAACATTTTAACATTTTGCCTTTCGGCTATATTCCTGGTATCATATATTCTATTCCATTATTTGATGCAGCGCGATACCATTTATGGCGATGTAAATGGCGATGGCAAGGTGTTAGGAGATGAAGTAACTCAATACGGTACTTTGCGTACCATCTATCTCACTATTTTAACGCCGCACATTATTCTGGCAGCTGCGGTTTTGCCATTGATATTATTGAGTTTTCACCGCGGTTTACAAATGCAGGTTGAAAAGCATAAAAAGCTGGTGCGCTGGGCATTCCCTATATGGTTGTTTGTTACTGTGAGCGGTGTGGTTGTTTATTTGATGATAAAACCTTTTTATCATTTTTAAGCACTACGTTATATTTAAACAAAGCCTCCCGTGTGCAATTGCTACGGGAGGCTTTTTGTTTATAGGAGGGTTTAATTAGCTTTATGCAGGTCTTTAAAAATATTTTCAATCCTCTGCAACCAATTGCCTGTAGCTGTCATCATACTATTAAATGCGATTATTGAAACCAACTTACACAATTGATGAATTAGTTACCCGCTGCAAGGCGGGCGAGCGGAAGGCGCAGGAGATCTTGTATAAACTGCTGGCTTCAAAAATGTTGGGCGTGTGCATGCGTTACGCAGTTGACAAAGCCGAGGCGGAGGATATGCTGCAAAATGGTTTTATCAACCTTTTTAAAAAGCTAAACGACTACCGTGGCGAGGGCGCTTTTGAAGGATGGGTAAGGCGGATAATGGTAAACAGCGCGATAGAGTATCACCGCAAGTATCATAAATCGCTGCAGTTGATGGATGTGGTAGATTCGGGTTATGAGCCATCGGTTAATGCCACAGCCATAGCAACATTAAGTGCTAAGGATCTGTTAGGCATTATACAGGAACTACCTTACAATTATCGCATGGTGTTTAACTTATATGCCATAGAAGGGTACTCGCATAAGGAAATAGGCGAGATGGTAGGAATAACAGAAGGGGCGTCAAAATCGCAACTATCAAGAGCCCGCTCAATTTTAAAAGAAATGGTTATCAAAATGGAGGATAAAAGATATGGAAATGCAGGATAAGGAGTTTGACCAATTATTTAATTCAAAACTGGAATACTTTGAAGTTGAGCCATCGGCAGAAGTATGGCAGAACATTGCTAATAAATTAGAGGGTAAAAAAGCAGCCCGCTCAATAGTGCCCTACTTAAGTATAGCAGCAAGTGTAATTGTATTGGCATCAGTGTCTCTTTGGTTTTTTAACCGTACTAATAAACAGGAAAATCAGCCCCATGTTAAACTCGTAAGGAATACAAAGCCGATTAAAGAACAGCCTACTAAGATCATAATTACTAAGCCTACGGATGTCGGTATATCTGAAAAATCTGATGAGATAAATAAAATCGCGTCGGTAACTATTTCGGAAAAAAATAAAAAAGATGTGAGCGAGATTAAAACCGTGGTGAAACAGGAAGCCGTTAATACAACAGATATGATAGTTCAAAAACCTGAGCCGGTGTTAGCTGTTGTACCGGCAGAAAAGGCAACAATTTTGCTTCCTGCGGCTCCGGGTGCAGATATAAGCTCAGGCACAATAGCTTTAGTTAATCAGCCCAAGAAGATCAGTGAAACAACAGAATCATACATAGTAGATCCAATACCTGAAAAAATCCCTTCAAAAAAGAAAGCGCACGGCTTAGGAGGCATTTTTAACACAATAATAGCCGCGGTTGATAAACGGGATGATAAAATAATAGAGTTTTCTGATGCTGATAACGATGAAGGTTCAAGAGTTACCGGGGTAAACCTGGGCATTTTTAAAATTAAAAAACCAAATAACCAATAATACATTAACAATACGTAATACCCAGTATACATATGAAACGCTTATTACTTACCACTCTTATAGCCGCGGTTGCCAGCATTGGATTTGCACAAACCGTAACTACCACTACAACTACCACTATTGTCACCAAGAATGACACCATCATACGGTCGGACACTACTGTTACTGTAAAAAAGAAGCAGTTTATTAAATTTAGTTTCGGCGATAGAAAAGCTAAAGTTGATAGCACCCGCAAAGCCAACGCCGGAAAGCCGGGGTTTAACTTTGGCATCACTTTTTCAAGGGTTGATATCGGTTTAGCCACCTTGATTGATAATGGTAGTTTTACCCTATCGCCAAAAAATGATTTTTTACGCTACCGATCATGGAAAACCAGCAACTTTGGCTTTGACTTTGTGCAGTTTGGTTACCGCTTTAATAATAACTTTAAAATGTATGTGTCAGGTGGTTTTGACTGGACACACATCCGCCTACGCGAAAATGTTACCATACAAAAAGGCGGTTCATCATTAACCTATATTAACGATAATGTGGAGTTCAGCAAAAATCGTTTCTCATCAACTTATTTCCGTATACCACTTTCATTTGAATTCCGCAGCAGCGAAAACTCAAAAGGCAAACGCTTTAGATTTATTGCCGGCCCCGAGGCCAGCTTTTTATTGGGCGGAAAAGTGAAACAAATAAGCGCCGAGCGCGGCAAACAAAAAATAGAGGATGATTACCACTTTACCCGTTTCCGTTACGGCGCGGTTACCAGAATAGGTTATGGCGGCGCGGGGATATTTGCCAAATATTACTTTAACGATATGTTTGAAAACAGTCCGGCTCAGGAAGGTTTGAAAAATTTCTCTTTCGGGTTTACGTTTGGGTTTTAATATTAATTAGATGGTTTTAAGAAGGTCATGTTGAAATAAATTCGGCATGACTTTTTTACTGGTTATCTTTGCCGGATGACTACACCCTTCCTCGAAGCAATATCCATTAGTAAAGTTTATCCCGGTAAAACATCCGCAGGGGTAAAAACAACTACCTTGAGTATTACGCAAGGAAAAATTACAGCCATAATAGGCGAGAGTGGCAGCGGTAAAAGCACCTTGCTTAAAATGCTTTATGGATTGCTGTCGCCGGATGAAGGGGAGGTACGCTTTAAAAATGAACGCGTTTGGGGGCCCGAAGAAAAACTGATACCCGGGCACGATGCCATGCGCATGGTTACGCAGGATACCGATGGGTTAAACGTTTTTGCCAAAGTATGGGATAATATAGCCGTGCTTTTACCTAATACTAATGTTGCCGCCAAAGAAGAAAATACGCGACAGGTACTGCAGCAACTTAATATTACCAGAATAGCCGATAAGCAGGTTGCCTATTTAAGCGGCGGCGAAAAGCAGCGTGTGGCCATAGCCCGCGCCCTGGTAACCAAACCCGAAGTTTTATTATTAGATGAGCCCTTTAACCAGGTAGATACCTCTTTTCGCGAAGGGCTGCAGCAGGATATAAGGCAGGTGGTAAAGGAAACGGGGTTGACGGTGATAATGGTATCGCATGATCCGGTTGAGGTGTTGAGCATGGCCGATGAACTGATAGTTTTAAAAGATGGAGAGGTATTGGAAATTGGTTCGCCTAAAACTTTGTACAACCAGCCACAAAATTTATACAGCGCTCGTTTACTTACCGGCTGTAACGTACTTACACAACAGGAGGCCGCCATTTGCGGCATAAATACCGATAAAGATTATTTGGTTATATACCCTGAATGGGTAAAGCCAACCAAGAGTTGGACACATAAAGACTGGACCATTAAACAAGTGCTTTTTAAAGGCAGCCACGAAGGGCTTGTTGTTGAGAAACATGGTGTAAGCCTACGTTTAATTAACAATCAGCCCGATAAATATAATGAGGGCGATAAAGTGCATATTAAATTTGAGCGTTATTTGGCGTTTCCTGCATAAGTAATTATGGTTTAGATAATTTTTTGGCGATTAATAGATTGATATGATATTAAAAGGCGATATTTTTTGAATTATAAGCAAAATAATGCTGTCTAATTCTATGTGTATTTCCGATAATTTGTATTTTAGCGTTCCAAGCGCACTATGTTTAAAAAAGATCAATTAAAAACCCAGAACATTAGTTTTGCTAACGCATACTTACCCTATATTGATGGTTTAAGAGGTGTGGCAATATTATTTGTGGTATCGGCCCACATGGGCCTTGGCAGAGTAATTCCCGGAGGCTTTGGGGTAAGTTTGTTTTTTTTTATTAGTGGGTTTCTTATTACAGGGTTACTTATTTCTGAATATAACGAGAACGGTAAAGTAAGCCTTAAAAAGTTCTATTTAAGGCGAATTTTTCGACTATATCCGGCACTGCTATTCATGACTGTTTTGGCAGTTATTGTTCTGCTATTATATCATACACGAATTCACTTTTTAGCAATTCTTTCCTCGCTTTTTTATTTTGCTAATTACTATTACGCTTATTTTAAGCCACCTGCAATCAATCATCTTGATGATATATTTAACATAGCCTGGTCTTTATCAATTGAAGAGCATTTTTATCTGATATTCCCTATGCTGTTTTATTTTCTGTATAAAGGAGGTAGCCGGTTGCTCTATTTATTGCTTATTATTTGCGCGGCCGCATTTGCTTATAGATATCACCTTTTATATTATGCAGCAGAAGAAGAAGAAGCAATTGCACTTATTTATGTTGTTACAGAAGCGCGGGTTGATTCTATAATTTGGGGCTGTATTTCATCGCTGCTTATTCATCAAAGGCAATCAAAGTGGTACCTCAATATCTTGCAATCTAAATGGGCTTTACTTATTGGGGTAGCTATTATATTTAGTCCTCTTCTTTTCAGCAATAAACTGTTTTCAGAAGCTTTTAGGTTTACAAGGCAGTCACTCGCCTTTATGTTTATAGTGCCTGCTATTGGATTTTTGGGCCGCGGAGCGTTAATAAAAAAGTTGTTTGAAAATTTTATACTGGTTTATATTGGCAAGCTAAGCTATTCGCTTTATCTTTTCCATTGGCTTGCTGTTACTCTAGCCGACTACTTTTTTGATTACGCCACCCCTATATGGCTTGTTGTTGCAATTGGATTAAGTATCACACTTTCATTAGCATCCTATTACTGGGTTGAGCGGCCGTTTGTAAACCTGCGCAAAAAGTTTGGCTCGCATGTTGGGTAGTGAACGCTTGATCTGTTAAAACAAAATCAGCGGATAGTTATTGTACATTAAATTATCTGCCATGAAAAAACGAATTATTGCCATGCTGGTGCTGGGTGCTTTTTGCTTATCTGTAGCAACAGGATGCGGTTCTACCCGCAGGGTATCGCCGCCACCCGCGCCACCCGGAGCACCGCAAGGATAACCCCAAATTTTAAGCTTTTAAAACAAATGATAGCCGCAGGTGTCTATAAATAAAACATCAGCGCTATGAAAAAGAAATTAATAAGCATGGTAGTACTGGGCGCAATTTTAGCTTCTATAGGTACAGGGTGTGCTTCGTTGCCGAAACCGGGACAAGCCCCACCACGACCGGCCGGTGCACCCGGCCCACCAAGATAGAAGGCTCTAACCTAAGCCTCTGGTTTTTAACCGGAGGCTTTTTGTTTTTTATAAAATAAGCTTAGCTTTATTAAAAATAACCTGAATGAAGAACCTTATCCTATCTATTATAATCCTTTTTTGTGGATTTAAAGCCATGTCGCAAAACGTACCGGATCTGAAATTTGATCAGAATTTTACATCCTGTGAAAAAAAGTGGGTTGTTTTTGAGCGCGATGCAACACTTGGATATCCTTTTGGATTTATATATATAGATAGCACCGCCGGTTTTACATTTGATTTAAAAGGTTTTTTTTCTGTGCTGCCTGATGGAAAGTTTGTAGCCGATAGCACAGTTTCAAAAAACGGACTTATTAAGCATCGCTTAGGGCCGGGAATTAAAAATATCGCGCTTTTGCCTGCTAGCCGGATAAAAGAGCTTAACCTGCCGTCAGAACCTTATTGGTTAAAAATTTACTACCCGGCAGTTAAAGATAGTTTGTACTATAATTACCGCATGGGGTGGGTTTACAACGCGGCCGGCGCCCCGGCCATTGCGCTTAAGCATTTGGAAAAAGCTTATCAGGTAAACCCTGCTGATGATAAGGTTAGATTTGAAATGGAATTTGCCTACAATGCCCTGGGCCGATTTGAAGATGCTATAAAAATGCTCGAAGCTGATATTCAGAATAAACCAAAAGACTTTAATATTTACAAGGAACTGGGCTATGCTTATGCGGGTGCGAAAAAGTTTGAAAAGGCTATAGAGGTTTTTAAAAAAGGATTACTGCTTTTTCCGGATAATGTAAGGTTAGACCAACGCGGCGAAATGGCATTAAACATGGCGATGGCTTATAAAGACTTGAACAACGTTGAAGAGTATAAAAAATGGATGCTGTTAGCTAAAGAATATTATCCAATGGAATCGGTAGCGTACAAAAGGATTGTTGCTTCGGGGTTTTAAAAATGCGCTGACAGATGCCATTGTCTGAATTGGGATTTTTAGGATTTTAGGATGATAAGATTATATAGACATCCTACAATCATAAAATCCTACGAATCATAGTTCAGACAACGCGTTAGGGATTGTAGCGGATACCGGCCCAGCGCCTAATGCCTGCAGGCTTATGAGCGGAAAGCCCGGCCCGCAGGGAACGCCATGGTTAGTAATTGGGGATTAGTTAATTAGAGATTAGTTAGTGTTATCAATCACGGCATCCATCTTCACTTTAAAAAAGCAAAAACTTTTTCACTCAACCACTTGAAAATCAAAAATAACTCCGTACTTTTGCAGTCCCGAAAACCGGGATAAAAACAAATAGACAAAAAAGGAAAGAATGCCTACTATTCAACAATTAGTTAGAAAAGGTAGAGTAGCTCTGGTTGACAAGAGTAAGTCGCCAGCGTTGGACAGCTGTCCACAGCGAAGAGGCGTATGCACACGCGTGTATACCACTACCCCTAAAAAACCAAACTCAGCAATGCGTAAAGTTGCCCGTGTGCGCTTAACCAATGGTAAAGAAGTTAACGCCTACATCCCTGGAGAAGGCCACAACTTGCAAGAACACTCTATCGTGTTAATACGCGGTGGCAGGGTTAAAGATTTACCAGGTGTACGTTACCACATTATTCGTGGTGCTTTGGATACTTCTGGTGTTGCCGGTCGTAACCAACGCCGTTCTAAATACGGAACTAAACGCCCTAAACCAGGTCAGGCAGCTGCTCCGGTAAAAGGTCAACCAGCTAAGAAAAAGAAATAATTAAAAGGAGGATAGTTTAATGAGAAAGTCAAAACCAAAAAAAAGAATCCTTCTTCCTGATCCAAAATTCAATGATATTTTGGTAACCAGGTTTGTAAATAACATGATGTACGATGGTAAAAAATCTACCGCGTATTCTATATTTTATAATGCAGTAGAGATTGTTGAAAAGAAAACAAGCGAGAACGGTTTAGAAACCTGGAAAAAAGCTTTAAACAATGTTATGCCTGCAGTTGAAGTAAAAAGCCGCCGTGTTGGTGGTGCTAACTTCCAGGTACCTACAGAGGTTCGTCCGGAGCGTAAAGTTGCTTTGGGTATGAAATGGCTGATAAGCTATGCACGTCGTCGTGGCGAAAAAACCATGATGGAGAAATTAGCCGGCGAGATCATCTCTGCAGCTAAAGGCGAAGGTGCAGCAGTGAAGAAGAAAGAAGATACGCACAAAATGGCTGAGGCCAACAAAGCGTTCTCACACTTCCGTTTCTAATGAAAGAGTTAGTGAATTAGTGAATGAGTGATTTATTGATAAGGTAACATTATCCTAATTAGTAAACTGCTTATTCGCTAATTCACTCAATCACTCATTCAATCATTAAAAAAAGACATGTCAAGAGATCTAAGATATACAAGAAATATAGGTATTGCCGCTCACATTGATGCCGGTAAAACCACTACAACTGAGCGTATTCTTTACTATAGCGGCGTTAGCCACAAAATAGGCGAGGTACACGAAGGTGCGGCTACAATGGACTGGATGGCGCAAGAGCAGGAACGTGGTATTACCATTACATCTGCTGCTACTACAGTTAACTGGAAGTACCGCAACCAAACTTACCATATTAACATTATTGATACCCCTGGGCACGTAGATTTTACCGTAGAGGTAAATCGTTCTTTACGTGTATTGGATGGTTTGGTTTTCCTTTTTTCTGCTGTTGATGGTGTTGAGCCACAATCAGAAACTAACTGGAGGCTTGCCAACAACTACAACGTAGCCCGTATAGGCTTTGTTAACAAAATGGACCGTAGCGGTGCCGACTTTTTAAATGTTGTAAAACAGGTAAAAAGCATGTTAGGCAGCAACGCTGTGCCATTGCAATTACCAATTGGTGCTGAAGAGCATTTTAAAGGGGTGGTTGATTTAATTAACTGGAGAGGTATTGTTTGGAATGAGCATGATAAAGGTATGACCTTTACTGAAGTGCCTATCCCTGAGGATATGATTGAAGAAGCTACCGAGTGGAGAGAGAAATTGCTGGAGTCTGTAGCTGATTATGATGAGTCTTTGATGGAGAAATTCTTTGAAGATCCGGCTTCTATCACTGAGCGCGAAATTTTAGATGCATTGCGTAAAGCAGTGCTAGACGCTAAAATCGTTCCTATGGTATGTGGTTCATCTTTCAAAAACAAAGGTGTACAAACCATGCTTGATTATGTGATGGAATTGCTTCCTTCGCCTATGGATGTTGAAGGTATTATTGGTACTAACCCTGATACCGGCGAAGAAATTTTACGTAAGCCATCAGAAAAAGAGCCGTTTGCAGCTTTAGCATTTAAAATTGCAACAGATCCGTTTGTAGGTCGTTTATGCTTTATACGTGTTTACTCTGGTAACCTTGAAGCAGGATCATACATACACAATATGCGTTCAGACAGTAAAGAGCGTATCTCTCGTATCTTCCAAATGCATGCTAACAAGCAAAACCCAATACCTAACGTAGGTGCTGGTGATATTGCTGCGGTAGTAGGCTTTAAAGATATTAAAACGGGTGATACCCTTTGCGATGAGAAACACCCTATTATATTGGAGTCAATGAATTTCCCTGACCCGGTTATAGGTTTGGCTATTGAGCCAAAAACTCAGGCAGACGTTGATAAATTAGGTATAGCTTTAGGTAAATTATCTGAGGAAGATCCTACATTCCACGTAAAATCTGACGAAGAAACCGGCCAAACTGTAATTAGCGGTATGGGCGAGCTTCACCTGGATATCATCATGGACCGTCTTAAACGCGAGTTTAAGGTTGAAGTTAACCAGGGTGCGCCACAGGTAGCTTTCAAAGAGGCTATTACAGGTACTGTACAACACCGCGAAACTTACAAGAAACAAACCGGTGGCCGTGGTAAATTTGCTGATATACAAGTTGTATTATCGCCAAATGATGATGGTAAAGAAGGTTTAACCTTTGTAAACGAAATTAGCGGTGGTTCTATCCCTCGTGAGTTTATTCCATCTGTACAAAAAGGCTTTGAAGCTTCATTGGCAAATGGTGTTTTAGCAGGTTACCCGCTAACCGGCTTAAAAGTACGTTTGATTGATGGTTCATTCCACGCAGTCGATTCTGACGCGCTATCTTTCGAGTTAGCTGCTAAGATGGCTTACCGCGAGGCATTGCCAAAATGTAAACCGGTATTGTTAGAGCCGATAATGAAAATTGAGATCTTAACACCAGAAGAAAACATGGGTGACGTTATTGGTGACATGAACCGTCGTCGTGGTCAGCTTTTGGGTATGGACTCACGTGCAGGTGCACAGGTAATTAAAGCTACTGTACCACTATCAGAAATGTTTGGTTACGTAACCCAGTTGCGTACTATCACATCTGGCCGTGCTACTTCAACCATGGAGTTTGATCACTATGCTGAAGCGCCACGTAACGTACAGGACGAAATAGTTGCTAAAGCAAGAGGTAAAAAAGCTGCCGGTAACCAATAAGTTAAAGATTAGTTGATTGGGTGAGTAGTTGATTAGGTTCAATGCTAACTCAATCAACCTAATAAACATAATAAACCAATCAACTATAATTAATAGCTCTTATAGTTGGTTACAAACAAAAACAAAATGAGCCAAAGAATCAGAATCAAATTAAAATCTTACGATTACAATTTGGTTGACAAGTCAGCCGAGAAGATCGTAAAAACAGTAAAACCTACGGGTGCTGTAGTTAGCGGACCACTTCCGTTACCAACTGAAAAGAAAATCTTTACAGTATTGCGTTCACCGCACGTAAACAAAAAAGCGCGCGAGCAGTTCCAATTATGTTCTTACAAACGTTTGTTAGACATTTACAGCTCAAACTCAAAAACTGTTGACGCTTTAATGAAACTTGAATTGCCAAGTGGTGTTGAAGTGGAGATTAAAGTTTAACTGTACCGGAAGATCCGATAAATATTAAGAAGCCATTCCTGCAAAGGGATGGCTTTCTTGTTTTAATATTAACCAGATGCCGAAATAGTTCGGTATGATTAGATTGGTTTAATACACACCATCCGGGGCCTCATAATCCATAACAAAATCAGCAACTTCTTTCTCTTCTTCCAGGGTTAAGCGCGACTGCCTGAACTCCCAAATAGTTTTCTCTTTATCCAATATTAGCTCACCCAGATAATCTGCCCGGCTTTTGTCGTGCGGTTCGTCGGTGTTTATGTCATCTAATGATGTTGCCGCGTAAATATGATATGCGCCACTCTCCCATGTACCATTATCGCTTACTATTTTAACCTCCCGCTCTTGCGGGGTATCGACACTGATTTTTAAAACAACCATTTTTTTGCTTTTTATTGTAATAGCACAGATGAATCAACAAGTTGTTTGGATATTCTTTTAAACGCAAGGATTAAATTACCTAAAAAATTAGTTGTAAATGTTTTTACTTGTATCTATATTTATAAAAAACCTTTATAACCCTTAATCAGGCCAACTTACCTAATCGCATACCATGTTTGATTTAGAAGCGAATTTGCATAAAATTCATTACCTCCGTTTAGCGGTAACGCTAATCCTGATGGGTTTTGTCTCGGCTAGTAAGGCGCAATCTATTATAGGCAACCACTTAGCCAACAGTGCATCTGCCTTGGCCTCTATGCGCGAACTTAAACCTGTAGAAAAAATATATCTGCAAACGGATAAGCCTTATTACACCCAAGGCGACACTTTGCGCTTTAAAGCTTACCTTTTAGATGCTGATTACCTTAAGGCCTCAGGTAGAAGCGGCTTACTGTATGTAGAACTGAATAACGCGGTGGGCAAACCCGCAAAACGCATAATGGTGCCTGTAGAGAACGGACTAACCTGGGGAGATATCGCGCTTGACAGTGTAGATGTTCCACATGGTAACTACACATTGCGGGCCTACACCAACTGGATGCGCAACTTTGGCGAAGATTATGTATTTAAGAAAAGTATCAGCATATCAGCAGCCAATAACCCGGTACTGATCAATGCCGCCTTTAAGCAGACAGGAGATAAAATAGAAGGCAATTTATTATTCAGCAATCTGGATGGCCGGATACTGGCCTTTAGGGATGTGAACCTGAAAGTAATGAACGGCAGGAAAAACCTGTCGAAAAACAAACTGATAACTGGTAACGACGGCACAATTCAATTTAACTTTGATATACCTAAGGAAGTGATCAACCCGTCGATAAGCTTAACTGCACAGCTTGCGGGTAGCACCGAACTTATAGTACCGGTAAAACTTACCCGGCCCGAAGAAACCGACGTTCAGTTTTTACCTGAAGCAGGTAACATGGTAGCAGGTATTGCCGGTAGGGTGGGTATTAAAGCAATATCAACAGACGGAAAAGGAATAAACATTACAGGTAAGCTGTTTAACAATAGCGGCGAGATGGTAGCACAATTCAGCACCACCTACGCCGGCATGGGAAGTTTTGCTTTTATCCCAAAAGCAGGCGAAAGCTATACAGCCCGGATAGATGGTATCAAAAAGCAGTTCCCTTTGTCGGTTATTAAGCTTACAGGCACAACAATGGCAATTAAACCCATAGGCGCCGACTCACTACAAATAACAGTAAACACAGATGCCGCAACAATCGGAACCTATTATCTGATAGGTCAGTCGCGCGGCGTATCCTGTTACGCAGAAAGTGTTACCTTCTCCGGTAGTGCTAATCAAATCATCAAGCGTATAGCTAAAAGCCAGTTCCCTACGGGCATAGCCCGGTTTAGCTTACTCAACAGCAGTTATCAGCCTTTGAACGAGCGCATAGTTTTCATCAACCATCACGATGAGTTCCGCATTCAACTCACAACAGATAAGCTTGACTATTCAAGGCGCGATAGTATTGCTTTAAGTGTGTTGGTTACTGATAAGCAAGGCAACCCGGTGCGAGGTAATTTCTCAATGGCCGTTACCGACAATAGCCAGGTGAAGATCGATAGCCTTGG
>Ga0247817_10000686_pt1 | contig 18112 bp, 19 predicted proteins | sample UWRJL212509R1_FD_178010 | JGI IMG/M metagenome (GOLD analysis project Ga0247817, IMG submission 178010) | Plant litter microbial communities from Arlington Agricultural Research Station in Wisconsin, United States - UWRJ-L212-509R-1 | ecosystem: Environmental > Terrestrial > Plant litter >...
TAGAATCATGTTGCAAAACAATTTTTATTGTACGAATTGTGTTAAAATTCAATATTTTATTTTGTAGTGTATAAAGAAATATACTATATTTGGCTCAACATTAATCTTAATTTAACATTTGCCTATTACAAAAACATTACTTTTTTAGAATATCGATTTCATTTACAACCAAAAACTAAAAGGTAATATTATGGCTAATGTTCAACTCCCAGACGCTTTATTGGTAAAGAGTTATGTCGCAGGTGACGAAAATGCCCTGGCTTCTCTAATCGAAAGGCACCAATCAAAAATTTACGGATTTATCTATTCTAAAGTATCTGACAGAGATATTTCAGATGATATTTTTCAAGATACTTTCATTAAAGTTATTAAAACTTTAAAATCAGGATCCTACAATGAAGAAGGAAAATTTCTTCCTTGGGTGATGCGAATTGCGCATAATTTAATTGTAGATCACTTTAGAAGAAATAAAAAAATGCCAATGTTCAGAGAAACAGAAGAATTTTCTATTTTTTCTGTAATGTCTGACAATAGCCCAAACGTTGAAAGTCAAATGATTACAAATCAGGTGGAAACTGATTTAAAAAAGTTAATTGAAGAGCTTCCTGAAGATCAAAGAGAAGTATTGGTTATGCGAATTTATCAGGACTTGAGTTTTAAAGAAATCTCAGAACTGACAGGCGTTTCCATCAATACTGCTTTAGGTAGAATGCGTTATGCCTTAATGAATTTGAGAAAAGTTATTGACAAGCATCAAATTATATTGACGAATTAACAATATTCAGAAAGTTGTTGCGTTAAAGTAGAAACAAACCTATAAAATAAAGATATGGCAAAAATCTACTCTAAAAAATTATTAGCAACAACACAAATGCAACCAAAAAAAGACACAATATCGTTTTTATTGAATTACTCTAAGGCTTTGAGCTACATTAAAGTAAAAGGGTTGAAATTTGAATCAATCGCTAATTAAGATGTATCCCGATGAGAAAATCTTCGGGATATTTTTTGAAATTATTTACCGCAAACTTTGCAGATTTATTTTTGATCTGTGAAGCTTGCGGTTATTTTTTTTCCAATTCGTTTAAGATTTTCTTGCTTCCAATAGTTCTCGTGATGATATCTTTTTCAAGATTCCAGCCTCTTGCCGGAGAATATTCTCTTCCATACCAAATCATTTGAAGATGCAGTTCATTCCATAATTCTTCTGGAAAAATTTTCTTCGCGTCGCGTTCGGTTTCCACCACATTTTTACCGCTCGACAATCCCCAGCGGTACATTAATCGATGAATGTGAGTGTCAACTGGAAAAGCAGGAACGCCAAAAGCCTGTGACATCACCACGCTTGCAGTTTTATGGCCCACAGCCGGAAATGATTCTAAAGCTTCAAAACTCTGAGGAACTTCGCCATTATATTTTTCTACCAAAATTTGAGAAAGTCCGTAAATTCCCTTTGATTTCATTGGCGAAAGCCCGCACGGACGAATAATATCCTGAATTTCTTCCACGCTCATTTTTATCATGTCGTAAGGATTATCCGCTTTAGCGAAAAGTAACGGCGTAATCTGGTTCACGCGAACATCCGTACATTGCGCCGAAAGCAAAACGGCAATTAGCAAAGTATAAGCATCTTTGTGGTCTAAAGGAATCGGAATCGTAGGGTATAATTCTTTTAACGTAGTTATAACGAAAGAAGCGCGTTCTTTTTTGGTCATTTTTAGCTAATTTTATAGCTGTAAATTTACGATTTCAATGGCAAGAATCAATTACAAATCTAAAATCATAAATAAATTATGTTACAAATAGGAGACAATGCGCCTGATTTTTCAGGTTTTGACCAAGACGGAAAATTTCGCCAACTTGAAGACTATAAAGGAAAAAAATTAGTAGTTTTCTTTTATCCAAAGGCAAATACGCCAGGCTGTACCGCAGAAGCTTGCGACTTGCGAGACAACTTTGAACGCTTTAAAGCAAATAACTACGAACTTCTTGGTGTAAGCGCCGATTCGCAGAAAGCACAATTAAAATTCAAAGACAAATTTAGTTTTCCATTTCCACTTTTGGCCGATGAAGAGATGGAGGTTATACAAGCTTTCGGGGTTTGGGGACCAAAGAAATTCATGGGAAGGACGTATGACGGAATCCACAGAACGACTTTTGTGATCAATGAAGAAGGCGTAATTGAAGATGTTATTTCTGACGTAAAAACAAAAGCGCACGCAAATCAGATTTTAAAGTAAAAGTAAACCGCAGATTCGCAGATTTAAATTTTAATCTGTGAATCTGCGGTTATTTACTTATTTATTTTTGAAAAAACTAATTCGTGCTTTCTTCCATCAATTTCTTAGGATCATATCCAAAAAGATTATCTCTTTTGATCAATTCAGCAATACCTTTTGGAAGCATTTCTTCCCATCCTGGTTTTCCTTTGCTGATCATTTTTAATACTTCTCTGGAGAAAATTTCCAAGTCATTTTCATCAAAGTCGCTGATATCGACTACTTTTCCGTTGAATTTGAAGAATTTATACAACTCTTTCATTCTTGGATGTACTTTCAGGTTTTCTGAATTCACAACCACGCCGTTTTCATCTTTCATCGGATATAGGAAAACTTTCAAATCTCGGTAGAATAATTTACCGAAAGCTTCCAATATTCCGCCGCTCAAATGACGGTAATATTTCTCGTCAAAAACATCTACTAAATTGCTGACGCCCATTGCCAATCCCATTCTGGCTTTGGTATAATTTGAGAAATATTCAACGACTTTATAGTATTCTTGGAAATTTGAAATCATTACGGTTTGACCTAATGAGCAAAGCAATTCAGCTCTGTCCATGAAATCTCGCTCGTCAATTTCTCCGTCGGAGCGAAGATTTGAAAGCGTAATTTCAAAAACCACCAGCGTATTTTCTTCTTGAACTTTATTCTCTTCAAGAAACATTTCAAGCGATTTTTTATACATATCCATATTGACTTTCGTCACCGGACGGAAACTTCCGCGCAACGCAAGGATGTTTTTTTTGTATAAAATTGCCGCAGGCAAAACGTTATTTCCATCAGGATCAAACATTACCGCGTCAGTCATTCCGTTTTTCACCAATTGCAAACTCATCAAACGGTTGTCAACATCTGCAAAACGGGGTCCTGAGAAATTTATCGTGTCGATTTCCAATTGGTCTTTATCCAAGTGGTCATACAAATAACGAAGCAGTTTCTTAGGATCATTATATTTATAAAAAGCGCCATAAATCAAGTTAACTCCCAGAATTCCAAGTGTTTCTTGCTGTAATCTAGCGTCAGTTTCTTTAAAGCGAATGTGAAGTACGATTTCGTTATAATCTTCGTCTGGCTCAATTTGGTATTTAATCCCAACCCAGCCGTGGCCTTTAAATTGTTTAGCGAAGTCAATGGTTGCCACAGTATTAGCATAACTGAAGAACATTTTACTCGGATGTTTGTCTCTTTTCAAACGCTGTTCTACCAACCTAACTTCGTGCGAAAGCATTTTTTTAAGTCGCGCTTCTGTCACATATCTGCCGTCAGTTTCAGCGCCATAAATTGCGTCGCTAAAATCTTTGTCATAAGCCGACATGGCTTTTGCGATAGTTCCTGAAGAACCGCCAGTTCTAAAGAAATGTCTTACAGTTTCCTGTCCGGCACCAATTTCGGCAAAAGTACCATAAATATTTTCGTTCAGGTTGATACGCAGTGCTTTATCCTTAACTGAAGGAATTTGTTCAATCGCCCTGTCGCCCTTAAGCGTGATTTCGTTTTCGAAGTTTATCATAGTTGTTGCAATACTTAAGCAAAGTTAACAAAATCGGGGTTTTATTAAAGAGAATTAATCCTATTTTTGTAAAAAATTAACGAAGGTGAAGGTATATTTTTTGGGCACAGGAACTTCTCAAGGCATTCCCGTTATCGGAAGCGATCATCCTGTGTGTAAAAGTACCGATTTTAAAGACAAAAGGCTTCGTGTTTCGGTCTGGATTTCTTGGGAAAATTATTCCTTTGTAATTGATTGTGGCCCTGATTTTAGGCAACAGATGCTGGTTTCTGGATGCACAAAACTAGACGGAATTTTATTTACGCACGAACATGCTGACCACACCGCGGGTTTGGATGACATTCGACCATTTAATTTCCGCCAGGGAAATATTCCAATTTATCTCCACGAACGTGTTTTGAAATCTTTGCAAGAGCGTTTTGCTTATATTTTTGAAACCGTAAACAAATATCCCGGAGCGCCTTCTGTGGAACCAATTGATGTCAAAAACAATGAAAACTTTTCCATTGGCAATAAAATTGCAATTCCCATAAATGTCATGCACGGTGACTTGCAAGTTTTTGGCTATAGAATTGATGATTTCGCTTACCTGACAGATGTTAAAACTGTGGAAGATGTGGAAGTAGAAAAGCTTAAAAATCTAAAAGTCTTAGTCGTAAATGCCTTGCGGGAAGAACCGCATCACTCGCATTTTAGTTTACAGGAAGCTCTTGATTTTATTGAATTAATCAAGCCAGAAAAAGCTTATTTGACACATATCAGTCATACGATGGGATTTCACGAAGAAGTACAAAAACGACTTCCGAAAAATGTATTTTTGGCGTATGACAATCTTGAAATAACAATTTAAATTTTAGAATTAATGAAAAAACCATTGCTCTATCTGTTCATATTTTCAGTTTTGCTGAACATTTTTACTTACATGTATTTTACTAAGAAAAGCAAATTTGAAGACGACAGAATTGCTAATTTTCAAAAAGAATCAAAGTCGAAAAGAGATTCGATTGTTGCCTTAAACGATCAATTGAGAGATGCAGATTATTTTTCACTCGCGAATAATGAAAATGCTTCTGAATATTATGAAAGCTACGATATCAGCCAGCTTTCCGCTGAAATTCGTGACGAAATTATGTCGCTGAATGAAGGGCCTAACGGAAATCCTTTGACGAAATATGAGATTATAAACGGCAATAAGCCAATCATCAACAAAGTGAAAATTCTAAATCACCGTTGGATTATTGCAGATTTTGCAATCGGGCAGGCGTGGGGAGAAGTATTGATAAAATATTTTAAAGTGGATGGAAAACCTACAGAATTTGAAACGGTCGAGACTTTTATCTATGCGAATACATTAAAATAAAAGTTTTTTTATAATTTTATATACTCTCAAATCGTTATACCTAAATGAAAAAAATAGTTTTATTTGTCGGAATTATCTCCACATTTTTCGCCTGTAGAGATCTTGGCGGTTCATCAAATATGTCAATTGAAAAAGATAGTTTGGGAACAGTTGCCGGGCCAGATAAAGACGATAAAGGTTGCGTTACTTCTGCAGGTTATAAATGGTCGGTTTTGAAAAATACCTGCATTCGTCCGTTTGAAGTTGGCGTTCGATTGAATCCGGCAACTGAAATTAAAGCCGGCGATCCTGTTGTCAGCGCGTTTGTAGTTTTGGAAGAAAAAGAAGAAAATAAGGCCGAATTGTATGTTCCGAATGAGAAAAATTCAATTTTATTGGAAAGAACGTCTGAAAAAGAACCATACACAAATAAAGAATGGAAACTGCTTACCTTAAAAGGATTTACATTGAAAAAAGGTGATTCTATAGTTTATGCAGGCGCTTTGATTAATGAAGAAGCAGTCACAGGAAGCGATAATCCTGAAGATTAAAAAAGCGAACTACAGATTCGCAGATTTCTAAATAATGACGAACCGTAAATTCTGAAAATTAATTTTAGAATTTACGGTTTTTATATTTTTAATCTTTGAATCTGCGGTGATTTTTAATTATTTTCCAACCAATTTTTCAAGTCTTGAAAATTCTGCGGAGAAACGCCGTGACCGATTGGATATTCTTTATAATCCACATCAATTTCTAATTTTTTCAATGCTTCAGGAGCTTTTCTTGCCCAATCCACAGGAATAACTTGGTCTTGAGTTCCATGAGAAATATATATTTTTAGATTTTTGAAATCTTTAGTTTCATAACCAGAAGCCAAAATTCCTTCGTTCAAATAACCACTCAAAGCAACAACTCGTTTGATCTTTTCAGGATAACTTAAAGCCACAGCATAACTCAAAATCGTTCCTTGGCTGAAACCAATCAAGGTTACATTTTCAGAATCAATCGGCAATTCAGAAACCAATTCGTCGATAAATCTTGCAATCAAATCTCTAGATTCAATGGCTTGGTCGTCATCCGAAAATTTATTTTGGTCAGCGTCAAAAGTAATCGCGTACCACGCATGCCCATAAGGTTGCAAGTCATAAGGAGCGCGAGCAGAAACCACATAATATTCCTCAGGAAGTTCTGATGCGAACGAAAATAAGTCTTCCTCGTTGCTTCCATAGCCGTGAAGCAAAAGCAACAGCGGATTTTTTTCTTTCTTTATTTTTGGTTCTCTGATGAGATATTCAATATTTGATTTCATTTATTTTAGGTAAGATTTTTGAAGAATTTTTGAAAAAAGCTTCCGAGTAGCGGAATCATATTCATTTGCCCTTGAAGCGCGCTGATAAAGCTGTACGACCAAAGAATAAAGATAAAAACATACAAAGACGACGTTATCATCCAATCATCAAAAAGTCCAACAGGATATCCCAAAGCAAAAAATAAAAGGAAAATCCCTAAAGTTTGGCGAATATGAAAGGAAGCAAAAGCGTTCTTTTTGTCGTTATTCATGATAATCGCAATAATCGTCCCGATGATGGTAATGTGGCTGGTAAGTGCAATGTTTTTGCCATCTTCAACAGTATTTTTCATTTATTATTTATTTAAAACTAACTTTTTATTATTCAAAATTCCATACGCTTTCCCTTTCATTTTTTGTCCCAGAAAAGCAGAATTTTTAGATTTTGATAGGATATTTTCTTTGGTAAAAGTCCAATTTCCTTCAGGATTGAAAAGTGTCAAATTAGCCACATTTCCTTCTTTGATTTCTGAATTTTCAATAGCGAAAACTTCTTTTCCAGAAACTAATTTTTCAATTACAATTTCTAAAGGAAGAACAGTCAGCAAAGCTCCAAAAGCACTTTCCAAGCCAATTGTTCCGTTTTTTGCCATATCAAATTCCATCTTTTTATGCTCAATATCCATCGGATTATGGTCGGAAGTAATCATATCAATTGTCCCATTTTTTACGGCTTCTACTAAAGCTCTTCGGGCAGATTCTGTTCTTAAAGGTGGCGTAACTTTAAATCTAGTGTCAAAACCGTCCAATTTTTCATCGGTCAAAACCAAATTATGAACGGCAACTGAACAAGTCACATGCAATCCTTTTGCTTTTGCTTCTTGAATTAATTGTGCGGATTTTGCTGTAGAAATCGTGGGAATGTGCAATTTTCCGCCAGTATATTCCAAAATGAATAAATTTCTAGAAATCTGTAATTCTTCTGCCAGAGCCGGAATTCCTTTTAATCCTAATCTTGTGCTGACAATTCCTTCGTTCGCCACTCCGGTTCCTTTAATATTTGAATCTTGCGAATAGGCAATTACCAAACCGTCAAAATCTTGAACATATTGCAAAGCGATTTTCAAAAGATTGGCGTTCGAAAGACTTTTATTGTAATCTCCAAAAGCAACGGCTCCAGCGTTTTTCATATCAAAAAGTTCCGCCAAATCATTTCCTTCGCTTGATTTTGTCAAAGCGCCAATCGGAAATAAATCGGTTGCGAAACCAGATGATTTGCTTTTCACAAAGCTGATGCTTGATTGATTATCTAAAATCGGAAAGCTGTTTGGTTGCATTGCAATTGCAGTAAATCCGCTTTTTCCGGCTGTATTTAAACCGTTTAAAATCGTTTCTCTATCTTCAAAACCAGGTTCGCCCAAACTTACGCTTGAATCAAACCAACCTTGAGAAACGTGCAAATTTTCCAATTCCAAAGTTTCAAAATTATCTGGATTTGGAAGTTGGTTTCCAATTTTTGTGATTACGCCGTTTTCAATTTGAATGTCGGCCGTTTGGTCGTGATTCGGACTTTTCGGGTCAATAATTTTTGCTTGTCGAATAATCAGGTTCATATTTTATGCGTGTTGTGTTGTTGTAAATTTTTTTTTGCCACAGTTTAAAATGATTTCCACGGATTTTCTTTACTATAAATCCTTTTAAAAATCTAAGAACTAAAAATTCCTATTTAATCATTTAATCTGTGGCAACCTTTTTTGATAATTATTTTTACTTCAAAAGTTTCTGAATCAATATTTCTATAACTAAAAATAAAAGCGTTAAAAACACAAACCATTTCCATATTTCATTGTCGGTTCTGTCGGTTTGTAACGTGTCAAAGACGTTGTCAATGCTGTCAATTACATTAAAATCAGAAAGCAAAGCTTCGTTTGATGATGACAAATCACTTTCAGTTCTGTTGTAATTAAAGCTGATTTTTTTCAGGAGCTCGTCTTTTTTATAGATTCCGAAATTTCCAGCTTCCTTCGGAAAATCGTTAAATGTCAATTTCACTTTGTTGTTCAAAATCTGTTGCATCGGAATAAATTTCTCAGCATCTTCTGAAAGACTTTTGATTTCTAAAATTTCGTCTTTTGACAATAAAGCATCAATTAAAAACGGACTATTTTCGCCAATTGTCAAAGCATTAATTCCTGTTTTTTGACTGCTTTGCGCCATATTATAAAACGTTGGAACAATCAATGGCGAATTTTGGAAATTAGAATTTTCCTTATTTATCGGAGCTGAAAAAACATAAACCGAACTCACCGGATTTTGAATTGCGGTTAAAAAGTAACTTTGGTCTTCAAATCCCAAAATTGAAGGAAAAGTACTTGAGATTGTAAAGGAATTTTTAATATTCGGATATTGGAAATTATCAATTTTTTTCTCGAAAACCGTGCTGTAAAGCGGATGGCTGAAAGCAATTTTTGAAACTAATTTCTCTTTGTTTTCTAAAGTTTTGAATTGAATTCCGCCGAAATTTTGCATCAAACTATTTAAGTTGGAAATCGAACTTTCCTGCGAAGGAATTACAATCAAATTGCCTCCTTTTTCCACTAAAGATTTTAAAGTCGTTTGCAAAGCCTGCGGAATTTCTTGAATTTCATTTAAAACAATCGCATCTTGTTTTTCAAGTTGATTGTAATCTAAAGATTTGATGTCAAAATTGCTGTAAATGAATTCTTTATCTGCATAAATTTTTCTAAGGAAAGCACTTTTTTCAGCTTGACCGATGCTGATTACATTGGTCTTGATTGGTTTTGAAATGCTGAAAAACAATTGATTGTCATATTGCAAAGCATTGTCTTCAATCAACGCATAACCGTTAAAATCTTCCTTTGGAATTGTAAAATTGATTGACTTTTCTTTACCTTCAAATTTTACTATTGTTTTGGCAACCAGCTTTTTATCATTGTATAAAGCAATCGGAATATCGTCTTCATTTTGGCCATACGAAGAAAGTTTTACACCAATTTCATAGAAATTATCCAAAGTTTGATTGATGTAAACGCTGTCGATTGAAACGTTATTTTTCTGTTCCGCTTTCGGGATTATGAAATACGTATTGAAAGTGCTGTCGATGCTTTTTAGCTGTTTTGCTTCTAAGCCAACGGCATCCGTAATCACCACAACATCTTTATTATAAGGAGATTTTCTCGATTTTATTTTTGCCATCAAATTATCCAAAGCAAATGGCGAAGCGCTGTATTTCAGGTTTTGCAACTCTTTTTGGATGGATTTTATATCAGTATTCCAAAATGTTTCTGAATTGGTAATCAGCGAAAAAGTTTGGTTTTCTGGTACATTTTCCAGTAATTCTTGAACCGCTCTTTTCATCAATTCGCCTTGTTTTCTTTTTGCCTGCATTGAAAATGAATTGTCGAGAACGATAAACATTTCGTTGGTAATTCCTTTTGAATCTTTTGCTTGGAAAAAGGGTTGGGCAAAAGCAATAATCAAACACGCTAATAAAAATAAGCGGGTCAATAAAAGCAACCATTTCTTCAGTTTTGAACTCTTACGAGTCTGAATGGCAAGCTCTTTTAAAAAATGTACGTTGGTAAAATATTCTTTTTTGAAACGACGCAATTGAAACAAATGAACCAGAATTGGAATGACCAATAAAAAAAGAAAGTATAGAATTTCTGGGTGTTTGAACTGCATTCAATGAAAGTTTGTCAAAAATACGAATTTGTTGGCAGTTGTCATTGTTACTTTCGGGATTTTTTTGAAATATTAAATTAACACTTTTTGAAGAAGCTTTTGGATTTTGAACCCTTATTTTTGCGGTTTATAAATTTTCCAAAATGAAAAAAATCAGTTTGTTGCTCTTTGCAATTTTCCTCACAATTTCTGTGAATGCCCAAGACAAAATCTACAATTTAATTATCGGAACATACACAAATTCATGCGAAAGCAAAGGAATTTATGTTTATGACTTCAGTACAGATTCAGGTGATTTTTCGCTGAAAGCAACTACAGAAAATGTAATAAATCCGAGTTATTTGACGGTTTCACAAGGAAACGATTTTGTGTATTCTGTAAATGAAAACGGCAAAGAAAGTACCGTGAGTTCTTTTGGGTTCAACCCAAAAAGCGGGAAACTGAATTTTCTGAACAAACAGGAAACCAATGGAGCTGATCCTTGTTATATAATTAACGACGATAAAAACGTAATTTCTGCCAATTATTCTGGTGGAAATATTACTGTTTTTGGAAAAAATGCTGATGGAAGTTTGACCAAAGCGAAACAAATTATTCAGCATTCAGGGAAAAGTTTAAACGAAAAAAGGCAAGAAAGCGCGCACGTTCACATGACATATTTTTCTCCAGACAAGAAATTTGTTTTGGTCAATGATTTGGGAATGGACAAAATTTTGGTGTATAAATATGACAAAAATGTTTCCAAAGATGTTTTGACTTTAAAGGAAACAATTGATGCTAAAAGAGGAAGCGGACCAAGGCATTTGGTTTTTAGCAACGACGGAAAATTTGTCTATGTTTTGTATGAATTAGACGGAAGTTTGACAACTTACAAATATAAAAACGGCTCGTTGAAATTACTGCAAGAAACTACAGTAGTTGCCAAAGATTTTCAAGATGAAACAAGCGCAGCTGACATCCATATTTCTCCTGACGGAAAGTTTTTATATGCTACAAACAGAGGCGATGCGAACACGATTAATACTTTTGCAATCAACAAAAAAGGTACTTTAGATTTGGTAAATCAAATTGATACAAAGGGAAAAGGGCCAAGAAATTTTGTGATTGATCCAAGTGGGAATTTTCTATTGATCGGACACCAATACACTAATAATGTCATGATTTTCAAAATCGATAAAACAACAGGAAAGCTTTCAGATACTGGAAAAAGAATTGAATTGTGTGCGCCAGTTTGTTTGGTTTTCGCTCAACAATAAAAAACCAAATTGTCATCCCGACGAAGGAAAAATCTCATCAAACAAGCCGAAAAACTTGTGAAGATTCCTCCTTCGTCGGAATGACAATACTGCGATTTATTTATGAAATTTGTGATTTAAAGAAATCCTATTTCCCTTTATCTTTTCTCTTTTTATCACGAGCTCTTTCCACACCACGGTTTCTAGCTTTCGTTTTGCGAGGTTTTGTTTTTCCTGGACCGCCGAGATTGACTTGTTTGTTTTTCTCTGATTTTTCGTGAAAAGCACTATTTCCTTTTGCCACTTTTTTCATAGCCATTTTAATAGGCTGTTTCACTTTTTCAGATTCAATCAAAACCGTTGAAAGTTCAACAGTCTCTGGAATTGCTTCAATATCAACTTCTTTGTTCATCAAAAGTTCACTTTCGATAAAGAATTCTTCTTCTTTTGGACCAACAAAACTGATGGCGATACCGTCTTTATCAGCACGTCCGGTTCTACCAATTCTGTGAATATATTGTTCTGGAACTTCCGAAACATCAAAATTGATAACGTGCGTGATGTCAGAAATATCCAAACCTCTCGCCATAACGTCAGTCGTAATAATGCCGCGTAAAATTCCTTGTTGGAAATTTTCCATCGTTGTCAAACGATAATTTTGAGATTTATTCGAGTGAATTACGCCAAATTGATCTGCAAATTCTTCTGCAATTCGGTCGTAAACCATATCAACAAATTTCTTATTATTTACGAAAATCAAAATTCTTGACATACTTTGGTCGTTTGCCAAAAGGTTTTTCAAAAGGTTAATCTTCGTATTGAAATTCGGAACTTTATATCTGTATTGTTTGATTTTTTCCAAAGGAGTGCCTGATGGAACCAACGAAACTTCTTCCGGAAAATCAAAATAATCATTCAAAATCGCATCGACTTCCTCAGTCATCGTTGCCGAAAAAAGTATGTTTTGACGTTTTGGTTTCATCATCGCCAAAATTGAAGTCAGCTGCACTCGGAAACCAAGATTCAGCATTTCATCGAATTCGTCAATCACCAATTTTTGAGTTTCGTCAAAACGGATAACGTTGTCCAAAGCCAAATCCATCACACGTCCAGGCGTTCCTACAAGAATATCAATTCCTTCGTAAACGTTCTTTTTCTGTGTATTTATATTTACTCCTCCATAAATTCCAAGCGTTCTGATTGACATATATTTTGTCAGTTTTTCAACTTCTTCCACGACTTGAACAACTAATTCGCGTGTTGGAACAAGAATTACGATTTTTGGAGTATGCGTTGGCGTAAATGTGTATAATTTCAATAAAGGCAAAAGATACGCGAAGGTTTTTCCCGTACCAGTTTGTGCAATTCCCATCATATCGCGACCTGACGCGATTACAGAAAAAGATTTCTGCTGAATTGGAGTAGGCGTAGTGAAGCCTAAATCATCAATTGCTTTTTCTAATGATTTCGGAAGATTAAATTGCTCAAAAGTGGACATAATGTGTAAATTTTGTGCAAAGGTACGTTAAAATTTGGACTTCTTGGATTTTTAGACGTCTTAGACTGTTAGACTTATTAGACTTTCGTAAATTTTAAACTCTACCAATCTAAGAAGTCTACCAATCTAAAAGGTCTAAGAAGTCTAAACTAAAATTCCTCAAAAACACCCAATCCAAACAATGCAAAATCATATTTTACAGGGTCATTTGGGTCTAATTTTCGCAATTGCAAATCTAATTCTGCCAATGCTTTTGCATCGTTTTGTTTTCTAGTCAATAGACCCAATTTTCTCGCCACATTTCCAGAATGAACATCTAACGGACATGATAAAGTGGAAGGAGATATACTTTTCCAAATTCCGAAATCAACGCCTTTTTTGTCTTGGCGAACCATCCATCTGAGAAACATGTTGATACGTTTTGCAGCAGAATTATTTAAAGGATCAGAAATATGCTTTTGTGTTCTTTGCTGATGTTCGATTTCAAAGAAAAGTTTCTTGAATTCATGAATGCTTTTTTGCATCGAATTGGCTTCCTGATTTTTTAAGAATACCGCTTCCAGGCCATTATGGTTTTTGTAAATATGCTGTAAAGCCTTGATAAACGTGGTAAAATCTTGTCCGTTGAAAGTTCTGTGTACAAAATTTTCTAATCTTTCCAACTGATAATCTTGATACGACATTACGAAATCATACGGAGAATTTCCCATCAAATCCATCATTTTTTTTGAATTATTAATGATCATTTTTCGGTTTCCCCAAGCGATTATCGAACTCAAAAACCCGGCAATTTCAATGTCTTCTTTTAAGGAAAACAGATGTGGAATTTGAATAGGATCACTTTCAATAAAATTTTGGTTATTATAAAGCTCGACTTTTTCGTCAAGGAAATTTTTTAGTTCTTTTTGGGTCATTTTTTAATCTTTTGAAGTGTCTTTTGCATAAAATCCATCCTTTAGATTATCACTTCGCATTTGCGGTTTTACATTGTATTTCCTGTCGAAATAATCAATCTGTTTTTTATTCACACACGGAATTTCTCCATCTGAAGTTCCCCAAAAAAAGTCAATGTTTTTAGGAGAATTATAATAAAATTTTTCATTTTCAATAATTTCAAAATCAGTTTGGTATTTCGAATTCTGATAAGGAAAAATACTATTTTCTATAGAAAAATTACTTGTTGTTACCGCATGTTCGTTTCTGGCCAAGCTTTTTAAATTCATTGGAACAAATAAAACGAAAGCTGTCGCAAGTATTGAAAATCCTAGTAAAATTAAAATTGTCTTTTTCTTGCTTATGAAAATTGCCATCCATAGAAAAGAGAAAAACAAGATGAAATTCATGAAAAATCGATATTGTGGCGACGATAAAAAGAGAAGCAACAATTGTACCGACATTATCAAATATAAAATCCAAAATCTTCTTTGGTTGAAAAACCTATAAAGAATTATTGGTGTGAAAACCACTAGAAAAAGGCTTAGTTTATTGAACAATCCGTGTAGTTTTGGCATTGAAATCCATCGTAAAAAAACTTCCCAAACTGACATTTGATTGAATTGATTTTCTGTCAGTGAGTAGGCAAAATATTTTGTCAGCGAATAATAAAGCAAGGCAATTTTCTTCGGAATTTGATAATCAGCAACAAATCCGAAATTCTTTGTAATCGGAAAAAGCGGAAAGCCAGTGACAATCGTATTTTTTGCAACAAATAAGCCGAAAATTAAGATAGAAAAAAGAGTGATTTTATAGATTTTAATTTCCTTGTAATTCTGTAATAAAATAATAATTGGCAAAATGCAAAGTCCTATTGCAGTAGTTTTTATGTATAAAGAAAACAGGACAAGAATTGAAATTAAATTAAACGTTTCATTATTCAATTTTCTGTAATTCTCTAAGAAATAAGCGAAAATAACAAACGTAAAAACATAAATAGGCATGTCTGGTGAAGGCGCGCTTATAAATTGAAAAAGAAAGACGTTTGCCAAAGGAAAAAGGCCGATGATGAGATTTGTCTTTTCTTGATTTTTAAAGTAATCGTTTAGTTTTTGAATGGCAAAAATATTTCCCAAAAGAAGGCAAAATCCGCTTAAATCATTGAATTTATCATATAGAAAAGAGAAATTGAAAGCGCTTTGAGCAATGTGCCATCCGCTGGTTTGTCCTAAAAAAAAATGGATGTTTGCAAGACCTTTTACGAAGCCAAATTCATTGATCCATTTTATCGTCTGAATATAATAAGACTCGTTATCAATCGCATACGGAATTGAAGCGCACTGAGCAATTATAAAAAAGGTGATAAATCCAAAGAATAATTTTAGGCTTTTTTCAAGGTTTTTTATTTCGTAAAAAAAGTTTCTGTAAACGGAAAGAATTTGAGATGTATTGAAAACTATTAATACAAAATTCAGGAGTAAAATCGCAATGTGAAATTCAAAATTTATTCTTCCAAAAATTGCCCAAATGCTGGCAATAATTGTAGTTGAAAATAATCCTAAAATTGAAATTACGGCAAAATTTTTGACTTTAAGCTTTAGGATTTTGTCTAAGAAAAATCCCAGATTTATGGTTGTAAATAATATATAAATCCAGCTTAAAAGTATTAAAATCATCGTTTTAAGGAATTAATCCGTCAGACATTACCAGTTTTCTGTCAGCCATATTTGCCAAATCTTCATTATGGGTTACGATGACAAAAGTCTGTCCGAATTCATCTCTCAGCTTAAAAAATAACTGGTGCAGGTTTTCTGCAGAAGCGGTGTCTAAATTTCCTGAAGGTTCATCGGCAAAAATCACGGCAGGCTTGTTTATCAGCGATCTCGCAACTGCAACTCTCTGCTGTTCTCCCCCAGAAAGTTCTCCAGGTTTGTGGTTTATTCTGTGTGACAATCCTAGATAATCTAACAGTTTTTTCGCCTCAGTTTCCACTTCTTTTTTATCGCGATTGGCAATATATCCGGGAATGCAGACATTTTCTAGCGCTGTAAATTCTGGCAAAAGTTGGTGAAATTGAAATATAAAACCAAGATTTGTATTTCTAAAATGCGATAACTTTTTGTCGTTTTTATCCTTGCTCAAAAAAAGTTTAAGAAAGAAAATTGATCCTGCCACAAAGACTCCGATAGCTGACCGAGTGATTACTTTATTAGATAGAATGTCTTCAAAAACGGCGAAATAAGTAAAGGCCAAAGCATAAACGGCAAGTAAAATTCCAACTGTCCGTACTAATTTTTTGTTCGGTTTTTTCTCTGCAGAATCACTATTGGAAAGACTTAAAACATCGATACCATTAATTTTTAAAGTCGTGCCATTTTCAAATGTCGGTTTGTCTAAAGTACCAAGAATTTGCAGAAGCGTGGTTTTTCCAGCACCTGAAGCACCTACGATTGAAACGATTTCACCTTTTTGAATGTGCAAATCGACTCCTTTTAAAACGTGAAGCCTGTCGTAATATTTGTGTAGGTTTTTTGCCTGGATCATTTTTTCTGCGGTTTATACAAAGAAACAAAGTTTTTGAAAATTTTCACATCTTTCGGCTCACATTCTTTCGTATATGGATTTATAAAGTTTAGTTAACACAAAAGTTTTGGCTTGTTTATTGCTTAAATTTGAGAAACAAATGAATAACATGAAGAAGATGATGGCAGTGCTGACTTTGGTTGCAATATCATGTCAGTCAAAAGGAACAGAAAATGAAAAATTAATTTCAGAAAACAAGGAACCAGTAAAAATGGAAGTAGAAAAAGGTTTAGAAGTTGCCACGTTTGGCGGAGGCTGTTTTTGGTGTACAGAAGCGATATTTTTAGAATTGGACGGCGTTAAAAAAGTAGAATCTGGATATATAGGAGGGAAGACCGCAAACCCAACTTATGAAGAAGTTTCTACAGGAAATACAGGCCATGCCGAAGCTACGCAAATTACATTTGACCCGAAAAAAATCAGTTTTGGAGAATTATTAGAAATATTTTTCGCCACACATGATCCCACGACTTTGAACCGTCAAGGCGCTGACGTCGGCACGCAATATAGAAGCGAAGTTTTCTACCATAATGACGAACAAAAGAAAATTACGGAAGAGTATATCAAGCTTTTGAATTCTGAAAATACTTATGGAAAAACTGTCGTGACAAGAGTTTCTGCAGCTTCAAAATTTTATGTAGCTGAAGATTACCATCAAAATTATTACGCCAGAAATAAAGAAAAATCATATTGCAGTTATGTAATTACGCCAAAAGTAGAAAAAGTAAGAAAACAATATTCTGCCAAGCTGAAGAAATAATTGGCACTAGTTTTGCGTTATAAAACGAAACTAAACCATTGAAAATGACAGAACAAGTTGAAATAAAAGCGGCTTCAGATAAAAAGCAAAAGCAGTTACTGCTGAGTTTGCTTTTTGATGCCATCGGAATGTTTTCTTATGCTTTGCCTTTCTTGGGAGAATTTGCAGATTTCGCTTGGGCTCCGATTTCAGGAATTATTTTGGCAAATATGTATAAAGGAACCGTCGGAAAAGTGGGTGGTGTAATTTCATTTTTAGAAGAATTACTGCCGTTTACAGATATTTTGCCAACATTCACGTTAACTTGGATTTATACGTATTATTTTAGCAAAGAGAAATAAGATTTTAAGACAAAGGTGTAACTCTTAAATAAAAAGCCAGAAGGTAATTACTTTCTGGCTTTTGCTATTTATAACTATGTCACTTTGAAACTTAGTGCCTTTAGTAACTGTTTAAACTTTCTCCTTCGGTAATAAAAAACCCAGTTTCATGCTTCGAATCATCTTTTTCGCAAACGGGAAGAAGAATTTCGACTGTCCGAAAAGCCATCCAAAAACCATCAGCATAAACGGATAAAGCGGTAAAACCAAGACCAAAAGCAGGATGTAATATAAACTCCAATGCGTGTTTTCTTTAGTAATACCAAGCAATCCCATCAAAAAATAGGAGATTCTGGCAGAAAGCGAACCGTTGATTGCAAAGACAATAAATATAATGAGAAGCTGAAAATTTGAAGTAATTCCCCAGCGTTGTTTAAGCTTATTCATACTGAATTAATATTAGCGCAAAACTACAATTTTAAATTCGAGGGGCAAAACCGCCAAGCCTAATATTATTCGTTAATTGAAAATAGGTTAGATAATTAAATAGCATATAATTGACTTCATAGCCATAATCGACGTTATTTTGATAGTCAATTGACATGTCTATAAATCGGTCGCCACGCATGAATCGGTTGTTCCAGCCAATAACCCAATCT
>Ga0247817_10000687_pt1 | contig 18100 bp, 17 predicted proteins | sample UWRJL212509R1_FD_178010 | JGI IMG/M metagenome (GOLD analysis project Ga0247817, IMG submission 178010) | Plant litter microbial communities from Arlington Agricultural Research Station in Wisconsin, United States - UWRJ-L212-509R-1 | ecosystem: Environmental > Terrestrial > Plant litter >...
GTTGATCGACATAACGTCGGCAATGAAGTCACGCGGGTCGGAATCGGGGGCGACGCTTTCGGCGATCGACCAGAGCGTCTGCCCACCCGAGACGGTCACGGTCTCGAGCGGCTCGCTGCCGTTTGTCGCGACGGCACCGCCGCCGTTGAGAACGAAGAACATCGCTGCGAAGACAAGCGGAAGAGCAGCGAGCGTTGTGAAAACGACGCGGCCACGGCGGGTGAGGCGAAGGCGCGGCTGCGGTGCTGTCGTGCTTGGTGCAACACGGGGTGCTGCGGCTCGCGGTGCGAAGTCCAGTACTACTGCGCTCATCGTTCTCTCCTCTACGTCACTTGCACGTTGGCCACGGGGTTTTCGTATCCGGCACTCGGCCGGGAGTACCGGATACGAAGTGGTCGAACTTCGTAACCACCGCCGGTGAAATCTTCGGCGGTTAGAAGCTCTGTTCCGAACATACATTCGAATAACGTTCGAAAGCAAGTGAATCTTCGAACATCGGGCCATATTTGTTTGCGAAACACTCGAACAGGTGTTTGTTTCTCCCTCAAAAGGCAGATACAGTTTCGAATGTCTGGTTCTTACGTAACCAGTAGCCACTGACATTGGAGCCTCATGGTTGATTTCGACGCCGACGCCGCCCCCGAGCGCACCCGCCGACGCACGAGCCTGAGCGACAAGCAGCTCGCCATTCTCGAGGTCATCCAGCGCGCGGTCTCCACCCAGGGCTACCCGCCGAGCATGCGCGAGATCGGCGATGCCGTGGGGCTCTCCTCTCTTTCGAGCGTCACCCACCAGCTCAACCAGCTCGAGCTCAGTGGCTACCTGCGTCGCGACCCCAACCGTCCCCGCGCTCTCGAGATCCTCATTGAGATGCCGTCTTCCGATGACTCGATCGAGAACGCGACCCCCGTCGGCGACGCCGCAATGGTTCCCCTCGTCGGACGCATCGCGGCCGGCATCCCCATCACCGCAGAGCAGCAGATCGACGAGGTCTTCCCGCTCCCCCGCCAGCTCGTCGGCAAGGGCGAACTCTTTATGCTCAAGGTCGTCGGCGATTCGATGATCGACGCGGCTATCTGCGACGGCGACTGGATCGTCGTACGCCAGCAAAAGACCGCAGAGAACGGTGACATCGTCGCCGCGATGCTCGACAGCGAAGCGACGGTCAAGGTTTTCCAGCAGCGCGACGGACACACCTGGCTGCTCCCCCGCAACAGCGCCTTCGCGCCGATCCTTGGCGACTACGCCGAAGTGCTCGGCAAGGTCGTCGCGGTACTCCGCTCGCTCTGATCCTCAGTTCGGCCGCGCTGCCTGCGTGAGCCTCGCAGTTTCACTACGTACCAACCCGCGATCGTCACTAGAGCGGCACCGAGCATCGCGCCGATACTGACCCGCGCGACCCGGAACACAAGCCCCGGATCGAATGGATGCAACGGCTCGGCGATCCCGATCGCCCAGGTGATGAGTGCCGCGACGGTGAACGTCGCGGCCACGAAGACCCACGCCGCGTAGCGCAGCCTCGGGGTGGCGACGCGTGCCTTCTTCACGCGATCGGTTGTGCGCACCCATCGTGCACTCCACAGCACGATAGCCGCGAGCCCCACCAGCGAGCTCGCGTGCTGCAGCCACTTGTGCAGAACGAGCGGGCCGTATTGAACGTTGAGGAGAGGAAGCGCGTCGACCATTTCTCCCGGGTGCGTGAACGAGTCCCAGACGAGGTGCGTGAGCGAGCCGATCACGAGGGATGCGACGACGAGGGCTGCGAAGGCGCCCTTGCGCGCGCTGTTGGTGTTGCTGTTGCTGTTGCTGCTCGCGCTCTTGCCGAACGACAGCCGCGACATCCGCTCGCTCAACCACGTCGGCGCGAGATCGATCACGGGCGCGCGCAACAGACTCCACCACAGGGCGAGAACAACAAGACCTATCCCCAGATCGATCGTTACGACCCCGAGAAGAGTGTGGGTCAGGTGACGATAGGTGTCGAACGAAACAAAGTACGGCAGGTCGGGTGCCATCGACCCGACGACAAGGGCTGCGGGAATGAGAGGGGTGCGAAGAAACGGAAGGGCAATTGCGGCATGACTCGCGGTGAATGGCATCGGCGTCGATCAGTCGGTTGCCACGCGCTCGGCGCGCTCGGCGACGCGCGCTCGACGCGCATGCCAGACGATGCAGATGACGAGAGAAATGAGGCCAAACAACCCGACCGGAATCACAAAGGCGACAAAGAGCGCGTTCATGTCAAAGACCGTTGTGCCGACCCACTCGAGTTGATAGATCCAGCTACCGAAGAACAGAAGCACGAAACCCACGCCAAGAGTGAGCCACACGCGCACGCGCTCGGAGTTGCCCACCACCCCACCGACCGTGTCGCGTCGCGCAGTTTGCGTCACCCACCGCCGCACCCACACGGCCAGTATCACGGCACCGATCATCGATACTGCAAAGTGCACGTAGTTCGAGATGGTCCACGGTCCAATCTCGACGGCGAAAATCGGCATGATCGCGTCAAGTGAGCCCTCGTGCGTCAACGTGTCGAGGGCGAGGTGGGTGAGAGCGCCGACGACGAGGGCAAGCAGTACCCACGGCACTGTCGCGCGCTCGCGAGCCGGCATGCGATCGCGCAACCACGACGGCGAATAGTCGAGCACGGGAGCCCGCAGCAGGAACATCCACGCCACGAGAGCGACAATGCCGACGGCGAGGTCGATCGTTACAACACCAAGGAAGGAATGAGAGAAGTCGCGCGGCACACCGAGCGGCAGAAAGTAGGGCAGGTCGGGAGCCATCGTTCCGATGACGAGCGCCGCAACCGGAAGCGGAGTGCGGAGAAACGGGAGCGCCGCGACGGCATGGCTAACGGTGAAAGGCACGGGTCAAGTCTGGTCGGGGCCGTCGCCGTGCGCGTCATCCATTCGAATGAAAGTCCGATGGATGTCGCGGCTTCTAGCCCTCGATCGTTACGCCGCGCATTTCGAGAGTGGTTCTACCTTCTACCTCGCCGCCCATCATGAGCGAGAGCTTCTTGAGGTTCGGAAACTGGCGGTAGTCGGCAACGGAATGAATGTCGAACGTTGAATCCTCGCCGTCCCACTGCGGGTAGATCTGGTGGAAGATCTCGGATCCACCGTCGACGTAGAGCGACGTGATCTCGTAGGCCAGGCGTGACGGGATGGGGAGGTCGCGAAAGTAGGCGAGAGCTTCCGGAATGACCGCGAAACTCTCGGCCCCAACGTCGATCGCTCGGGCCGTGTGCCAGCGGGCGAAGTCACGCACGTCGAACCGGGGTGCGAGCATGCCTTGTTTGTACATCAGCTCTTCGATCACCTGCAGCTTGGCGTTCAGGTCGGTGAACGTGAGCACCGGCTCGGCAAGGGGCGCGATCGTGTAGTCGTTGATCGAGAGCGGCTGGGCTAGGGCCGTGATGCTCAGCGACATCCTGCCGGGGAAAGCCGCGCGTTCGATCTCGTAGCCGCCGACCTTCATCGACCGGGTGCGCGATGTTGCGACGCTTGACGACCAGTCGGCCGCCGGTGGAGCGAGACCCAGAATCGTCAGCTCGACATTCGCGGCGGCGCTCGCGGGAGCAACGTCGTGGCCGACGCCATCGAACACAACGAGCGATTCGACGAGACCCCGCGAGTTGAGCTCGCCGACGATGCCAAGTTCGTTCCAGATGCGGCGAGTGGGCTGGTCGGCGGTCGGCTCGCCGAGTGCGGCAAACGCGCTGACCTCCGCGGGCAGCTCGACGAGCTTGCCGTCGAGAATGATCCCCTCGCCGCCGAAGTCGATCGTGTGGGCTGCCGTGCCGGGCTCGGGGTTGTTCCACCGAACGACCAGTTGCTGACGCGCAGCCTCCACGCCGGGCTTGCGCGTGAAGTAGTCCGAGCCGTCACGGCGAATGAAGAAGTCGTAAAACGAGCCGCTCGCTCGACCGAAGGCGCGGCTGAGCATGTACGGTCCGAGCTCGATATACAGCTTGTCGGAATCAAATCCGGGAAGAAACTCGACCGCGTCAACGGGAACGCCGTCGACCGTGATCTCCCCCTCGAACGTATGCACCGGATTCGCGCTTGTCTTGTCGGCCCTGTTGACCGACACGTACACATCGAAGATCGCAACGAGCGTGCCGTCGAGCGGGCCAAAGCTTTTGAAGCCGTGGTCATCCCAGGTGCGCACGGCATGCTCTTTGCCCGTGGTCGGGCGGGCGGCGCCGAGGGCCTCGACAGCCGCGAATGTCGTCAGCGGGAAGCCCAGAAACGCGCCATCCACGGTTATGCCCTTGGCACTGAAATCAATCCGTTGAATTTTGCTCGCGCTCACTCATCCAGCCTATCGAGGCTCGCTGGTTGAGTAGGCCGCCCACCTCGCTGGTTGAGTAGGCCGCCCCCGGCCGTATCGAAACCGGTCCCGCTGGTTGAGCGAAGTCGAAACCAAATCGAGCGAAGCCGAGATCCAATCTCGACTCCGCTCGACCTAATCTCGACTCCGCTCGATCAACCGTTCCTAGCTAGCAGCAACCTTCTCGCGCGCAACCTTCGTCGCCTCAACAACGTTGGTCAGCGACTCGACGGTCTCTGCATAGCCGCGGGTCTTGAGTCCGCAGTCGGGGTTGACCCAGATCTGGCGCTGCGGAATCGACGCGAGCGCGATCTCGATGAGCCCAGTCACTTCTTCGACCGACGGAACACGCGGCGAGTGGATGTCGTAGACACCCGGTCCGATGCCGCGACCGAAGCCCGAGCTCTGGATGTCGGGAACGACCTCCATCTTCGAACGCGCAGCCTCGATCGAGGTGACGTCGGCGTCGAGCTTGTCGATCGCGTCGATGACAACACCGAACTCCGAGTAGCAAAGGTGCGTGTGGATCTGCGTCTTCTTCTCCACCCCAGCGGTCGCGAGACGGAAGCTTCCCACAGACCAGTCGAGGTACGACGGCTGGTCTGCCTTCTTCAGCGGAAGCAGCTCGCGCAGCGCAGGCTCGTCGACCTGGATGATGCCGATGCCGGCCTTCTCGAGGTCCTCGATCTCATCGCGCAGAGCGAGGGCGACCTGGTTGGCCGTCTCGCCGAGCGGCTGGTCGTCTCGAACGAATGACCAGGCAAGAATCGTCACCGGGCCTGTGAGCATTCCCTTGACGGGCTTCTCTGTGAGGGACTGGGTGTACGACGACCACTCGACGGTGATCGGCGCTTCGCGCGCGACATCCCCCCAAAGAAGGGACGGACGCGTACAACGCGAGCCGTACGACTGAACCCAGCCGTTCTGCGTGACGGCGAAACCGTCGAGGTGCTCAGCAAAGTACTGAACCATGTCGTTGCGCTCGGGCTCGCCGTGCACGATGACGTCGATGCCGATGTCTTCCTGCAGGTCGACGACGCGCTTGATCTCGGCCTTGAGGTAGTCGTTGTACTCGCGCTCGCTCAGATCACCCTTTGTGTAGAGGGCGCGAGCCTTGCGAATGTCACCGGTCTGCGGAAACGACCCGATCGTCGTCGTCGGCAGGAACGGCAGGTTGAGAGCTTCGTCCTGCGCGGCAAGGCGCTCGGCGTAGTCGCCACGACTGAAGTCGGCGTCGGTGAGCGCAGCAGCACGTTGGCGCACGGCTCCGTCACGTACGCCGGGGGCATCGTGGCGATCGGCGAGGGCTGCGGTCGCGGCATCCAACTCGGTCTGAATGGATGCGCGACCCTCGGTGAGTCCCTTCGCGAGCGTGGCGATCTGCGCGACCTTCTGGTCGGCGAACGCGAGCCAGCTCTTGAGGCGGTCGTCGAGCAGCGGCTCGTCGTCGACATCGTGCGGCGTGTGGAACAGGCTCGTGCTGCTGCTGACCGAGGTCGCGCCGCTCGCCGCAAGCTTGTCGAACGCTGCAGCGAGGTCGCCGCGCCAGATGTTGTGTCCGTCGATGACGCCGCCGACGATGACCTTGTCGGTCTCGCCCGCAGAAATCGCGCCGCCCTTAACCAAGTCGACTCCGATCGCCTCGATCGGCGTCGCGAGCAGCACGGGCAGTGCGTCATCCAACGATCCGTAGGGAGCAGCGACGAAGATCTGCGGACGCGCCGGCACGGCACTCAGAAGTTCGTATGCCTTGGATGTCGCGGCCAGCACGCTCGCGCGGTCGACCTCTATCGACTCGCTCACAAGCGCCGGTTCGTCGAGTTGTACCCAGTCAGCGCCGACGGCGGTCAGCCCTGCCAGTAGCTCGGCGTATACCGGAAGCAGGTCATCGAGACGGTCGAGCGGCTGGTAGCCCTCGGGGGCGCTTTCGCTCGGCTTGGAGAGGAGAAGAAATGTCACGGGCCCAACGATTACGGGGCGGGTGCGGTATCCGCTCGCCGTCGCCTCGGCCACTTCGCGCAGCAACCGGTCTGACGCGAGGTGGAAGTCTGTCTCCGGTCCGATCTCGGGAACGAGGTAGTGGTAGTTCGAGTCGAACCACTTGGTCATCTCGGCGGGAACGTCCGCTCCCTCGCCACGTGCGATCGTGAAGTAGCCAGCGAGGTCGATCGTGCCGTCATCCTTGACGAGGCGCGCGAATCGCGTGGGAACTGCGCCAACGGTGACGGCTGCGTCGAGCACCTGGTCGTAGTAGCTGAAGGCTTCGGGAATCGACGAGTCGGTGCGGCCGAGTCCGAGCGAGACGAGGCGCTCACGAGTAGTGGCGCGCAGTTCTGCGGCAGCGGTCTCGAGCTCGTCGGCGCTGATCTTGCCGGCCCAGAAGGCTTCGACGGCCTTCTTCAGCTCGCGACGACGCCCGATGCGCGGGTAGCCGAGGATCGTTCCTGTGGGGAATGAGGCGTTCATGCGTTTTCTTTCTCTAGGAGGCCGACGCCGCGGAGAACCGCGAGCACCGGCTCGTGCTGGTTGAACGTGTACAGGTGGAGTCCGGGGCGATCGGTGCCGATCACAGCTCGGGAGAGCTCGATCGCGTGCTCGATGCCAACGCTCGCCTGACCTTCGGCGGTGGGCTGGGCTTCGAGCGCGCGCATCAGGTCGACGGGTATCTTCTCGTCGGTGAGCTCGAGGATGCGACGCAGGCGCTGTGGGCTGAGCACGGGCATGATGCCCGGCAGAATGCGCATCGTCACGCCCGCCTCGCGAGCCTTTTGCACGAAGCCGAGGTAGTCATCGGCCTCGAAGAAGAGCTGCGTGATGGCGAGGTTGGCGCCGGCTGCCTCTTTCGCGAGGAGTGTGTCGAGATCCTGGTTGACGCTGCGCGAGCGCGGGTGTCCGTTGGGAAAAGCCGCGACAGCGATCGTTACCTTCTCGCCACTGCTGAGCCTCTTCGCGCCCGGAAACCCCGGCACGTCGACTTGGCGAAACGGTGCGCGCTCGGCCTGCACGCGGTGGATGAGCTGAACGAGCTCCCCCGCGCTGCCGAGGTCGCCGAGAAAGTCGTCGCCCTCGACGGCACCCGCGGGCGGGTCACCTCGCAGGGCGAGAAAACTCGTGACACCGGCATCCAAAAATTCTCGGATGAGTCTGGTGGCGTCGGCGTAGGAGCTTCCGACACACGTGAGGTGCGCCATCGGCTTGACGTCGGTGTCGCCGAGCAGGCGCAGCAGAACGGCGAGCGATGCGCCGCGCGTTGTTCCGGCAGCGCCGTAGGTCACCGAGATGAACTCGGGGCCGGCGTCGACGAGATGTTCGAGCGACTCGAGGAGCGTCTCTTCGGCTGCCGCAGAGCGCGGTGGATACAGCTCGAATGAGAACGTGGCCGGCTGTTCAACAAGCACCGTGGTCACAAACCCCTCCTTATAAACGATCAGGATGGGCGGGTGCCGGGCTCGGCTGTCGCTCGCGGCGCCGAACGTGCGCGCCGAGAAACACACTAGCCCCGCTGGCTGGCAGCGGGGCTAGTGTTTCGTGACGTTACGCCTCAGACAGATGTTGTTACGTACTCGCTCAGCTCTTCGACGCGTCGCGGGTGCACCCAGGCCTTAACGAGGGTGCCCTCTTCAACGTAGTCGGTCGACATAACCCGGCCCGCGACGTGCAGGCGCGAGATGATCTCGCCACGGTCGTACGGCACGAGCAGCGTCACAAGCACCTCGGGCGCTGGCAGCAGCGACGTGATGCGCTCGCGCAACTCGTCGATGCCCTCGCCCGTGCGCGCCGAGACGAAGATGCCGTCGGGAGCGAGCCCGCGAATCACGAGTCGGTCGTCATCGTCAACGAGGTCGCTCTTGTTGAAAACGACGATCTCGGGGATGTCGCGCGCGCCAACGTCTCCGATGACATCGCGCACCGTGGCGAGCTGGCTGCCCGGGTCGGGGTGCGATGCGTCGACAACGTGCACGATGACGTCAGCGTTGCCGACCTCCTCGAGCGTGCTGCGGAACGCCTCAACCAGTTGGTGCGGCAGATTACGCACGAAGCCAACGGTGTCGGTGAAGGTGTAGAGCTTGCCGTCGTCCGTCGAAGTTCGGCGCACCGTTGCATCCAATGTCGCAAAAAGCGCATTCTCAACGAGAACGCCCGCGCGCGTAATGCGGTTGAGCAGCGAAGACTTGCCGGCGTTGGTGTACCCGGTGATCGCCACGTTCGGAACCTCGTTGCGATTACGATTCGCCCTCTTGGCCTCGCGAGCCGGGGCAAAGCCCTTGATCTGCTTACGCAGTTTCGACATACGAATATGGATGCGACGGCGATCAAGTTCGATCTTGGTCTCACCTGGTCCGCGCGAGCCCATACCGTCGCCGGAACCACCAGCACCACCACCCTGACGGGACAGCGACTCACCCCAACCACGCAGGCGAGGGAGCAGGTATTCGAGCTGCGCGAGTTCGACTTGCGCCTTACCTTCGCGGCTCTTCGCGTGCTGGCTGAAGATGTCGAGAATGACGGCCGTGCGGTCGATGACCTTGACCTTCACGATGTCTTCGAGTGCACGACGCTGCGACGGGGCAAGCTCGGTGTCGGCGATAACGGTGTCGGCGCCAACTGCGGCAACAACGCCCGCGAGCTCGGCGGCCTTGCCCTTACCGAAGTACGTCGACGGGTCGGGATGCGGTCGTCGCTGCAGGAGTCCGTCGAGCACAACGGCACCCGCGGTCTCGGCGAGAGCGCTCAGCTCGCGCAGGGAGTTCTCGGCGTCTTGCGTCGTTCCACCGGAGTAGATGCCGATCAAGACGACGCGCTCGATGCGCAGCTTGCGGTACTCAACCTCTGTAACGTCGTCGAGCTCTGTGGAGAGCCCGGCAACGCGTCGCAGCGCCGCACGGTCTTCGCGCTCGCTCTGGTCGCCGTCGCGGTTGTCGTCGTACGCATTGTCGCTCTGAAGCGCCTGGGCGGTGTCGGATCCGAAGCGCGACAGCCCGGCTGCAGGCGAGGCCTGCGTAGCAAGCACGCGCTCGATGACGTCTTCGTCAGTAAATTTCTGGTCTTCAGTCATTGGTTTAACCTTAGTTGTCTGGAGTTCGATAAGTTTTGGGGATGACTAACGAGCACTACTTCTCTGGAACGCCGGAGAGCGAGCTCAAATTGCGGTCAATCCACGCGACCATTGCTGGTCAAGCTGTGGATCTGACGACGGCAAACGGGGTCTTTAGCCCTGAGCGCGTAGACGCCGGTACACGAGTGCTGCTTTCATCGGTTCCAGCACCTCCTCCGGGCGGACATCTACTTGATCTTGGTTGCGGCTGGGGCCCAATCGCCCTCACGCTCGCTACTGACTCCCCCCACGCTACCGTCTGGGCGGTGGATGTCAACGAGCGGGCCCTCGATCTCGTGCGTCGCAACGCAGAAGTTATGGGCCTTACAAACATCAACGCCGTACTCCCCCAAGATGTTCCCGTGGATGTCGCGTTTATGACGATTTGGTCAAACCCGCCCATCCGCGTGGGAAAGAACGAGCTTCACGCGATGCTTTCTTTTTGGTTGCCGAAGCTCGAATCCGGTTCTGACGCCTGGCTCGTTGTGCAGAAGAACCTCGGCTCGGACTCGTTGCACCGGTGGATGGATGACACGTTCGCATCGTCATTGACCACTACTCGTGCCGCCACTAATAAGGGGTATCGGGTTTTGCGGGTGCGGAAGCGCTAGGCTCCAGAGACCCGAGACACTCTCAAAGAGGAACAACGTGGATCAAGAAGACCTAGCCGAGAGTGAATTCGAAACTCTCAGGCAAACACTCGCGACTTTCGCAGCGGAGCGTGGTTGGGAGAAGTTTCATAACCCACGCAATCTCTTGCTCGCCCTAAACGGGGAGATCGGGGAGTTATCGGAATTACTCCAGTGGGTTCCGGACAATGAAGTTGATCAGTGGATTTTGGAACCGTCTAATCGATCCGCTGTACAGGATGAAATCGGCGACATCCTGATTTATCTCGTCTACCTGGCAGGAAAACTACAGATCGATGTGCTGAAAGCAGCTACCTCGAAAATCGAGAAAAACGCCTTGCGATACACGATCGAAGCCGCTTACGGTCACGCGGAAAAAGTAGACAAGACGACGATTGAGGACTAAATAATGGCCAACATAGTGCTCCAGCCTGCATCTGACGGGGCATCGAAAGCCAACCTCATAAAAACCGTTTTCAATAAAGTCAGACTGGACGACATTTCTTTCGCACTGGCGCCGAGAGATCGAAATGCGCTCGACCTACTGAGCGACACGGGGTCAGTTAGTTTTTGGGGCGCCAAGCCCGGCGAGGATGGCCGAAACATACGTAGGTGGAATCGGATTGCGCCGGGTGATTCGATTCTCTTTGCGCTAGGCAAAGAGCGAGCGCTAATCGCCCGAGTCGCCTACAAACTTCACAACAAGCCGCTCGCTAAGGACTTGTGGGGTACGACTGAAACAGCGAATGGAATCGAACAGACATGGGAATACATGTTCGCGATCGACTCCTTGGACGAACGCGAATATAACAAGGCGGCACTCAATGCCGCGATCGGCCGCAAGCCAAACGCTGACATTCGTGAGTTCACCGTACTTTCCGCCGAATCAAGTGCTGCGGCTGTTAGCTTTTTCGGCCTGGCGACTAGTAGAGCGAGCCCTGCTCGGCCAAGTTCGGCGCCAACGATGTCGCGACGAAAAATCAGCAAGGCAGACATAGAAAAACTCGACGTGCTGGACTCCCTCAGCCAGAAGAAACGGCGCATTGAACAGCGCCTCCTGCGCGAGTATCTCCTCCCTGAAGACACGGGTCGGTGCGCTTTGTGCGGAAGAACTTTTCCTATTCAATTTCTTGTCGCCGCACACATCAAAGCCAGGTCAGCATGTTCTGACAACGAGAAACGCGACATCGAGAACGTCGCGATGCCTAACTGTAGATTTGGATGTGACGAACTGTTCGAGCGCGGCTTCATTTCAGTTGACTCGATGGGTCAAACTCGCGTCAGTCGCGTAGCACCGGAGGTAGGTCCGGTTAGGGCATACATACTTGAGCACCTCTTGGATCAGGTCAACCCATTGTGGGCGTCAAATTCACTATCGAGAAAATATTTTGCGTTTCACGCCTCCAACACCTTCTTGAGCTGAGCGACTAGCGACTAGCGACTAGCGACTAGCGACTAGCGACTAGCGACTAGCGACTAGCGACTAGCTCGACCTTAAAGCGATCTTCGTTTTCGAGAAACGCCGCGTAGTAGTCGGGGCCGCCCGCGAAGGGGTGACGGTCGGGGTAGAGGTGCGTCCAGCCGTGGGTGAGCGCCTTGGCTACCAACGCCTCAATCTGTTCAGGCGCGCCGGCATGCAGGGCGAGGTGGCTGAGCCCGGGCAGGCGGCGGTCGTGCGCACCGGAGGCGAGCTCAAAGACGATGTAGGTTTCGCCGAAGATGTAGCTGACACCGGCTGACCACGACTGGTACTCGGTGTAGCCGAGCTCGAGGAGGAGCCAGCCCCAGGTGGCGCGAGCGACATCCAAGTTAGGGACTCGGAGTTCCACGTGGTGGAGTTGGCCGCGCATTGTGATCTCGACTTCGCTCGATTTGGTTTCGACTTCGCTCAACCAGCGGGGGTGTGTGGCTTCGATACGGCGCTTCGCGCCTACTCAACCAGCGAGAGTCGGTTAGACGCTTAGTTCTCCGCTGTAGACGAGCTCGGCCGGGCCGGAGAGGGAGACGTGCTCTCCGTCTTCTGTGGGGAACATTCTTACACCCACTACCCCACCGGGCACCGTCACGCGCCACTGGTTGGGAGCACCCGCGCCGGCCCAGTGACGGGTGGCCAGGGCCGCGGCCGCTGCGCCGGTTCCGCAGGAGAGAGTCTCTCCGCTTCCGCGCTCGTGCACGCGCATGCGGATGTAGCCGACGCCGTCCTTGACCAGCGGGTCAGCGGGAACAACGAACTCAACGTTGGCGCCTTCGACCGGCGACGGGTCGAGCTGCGGGATGTAGGTGAGGTCGGCGCTATCGAGTTCCTCGTCGGAAGCGAGCGCGACGACCACGTGCGGGTTGCCGACGTTGATGCCGAGGCCGGGGCGCTGCACAGCGAGGTCGCGCGCGCGCACGAGGGGCTCGCCGCCATCGAGGCGCCAGCGACCGAGGTCGACTTGGAAGCCCGTGAGGTTGCGCTGCACGTCGCGCACACCGCTGCGCGTGCCGATCGGCAGCGTCTCGCCGGGCTCGAGCTGCGCGAGACCGTTGTCGATGAGGTAGCGGGTGAACACCCGGATGCCGTTGCCGCACATCTCCGAGACCGAGCCGTCGGAGTTGTGGTAATCCATAAACCACTCGGCCGCGGGGTCTTCCGCAAGTGCTGCCGCGCCATCCGCCAGCGACTTTGACCGCACCGCGCGCAGGATTCCGTCTGCCCCAACGCCGAAGTGGCGGTCGGCGATAACAGCCATCTGCGCGGGGCTGAGGTCGATCTCGCCGTCGGGGTCAGCGAAGAGCACGAAGTCGTTGCCCGTGCCGTGGCCTTTGGTGAAGTGGATGGTGGTGCTCACGAGCTAAGCCTAGCTTTCGCGGCCGCCGGGTTCTGGCGCCGGCTTCAGCGCAGCGGCGACCCAACCACGTCGAAGCGAAACCCACCGAACTCCCCCGACAACAACGGACGCGCCGCCGCAATCGACTCCTGCACCTCGGGCAGGGCGAGCGACGCCTGATGCGCCTCGGCGCTCTCCCACAACTCGACGACGAAGACTGTGTCGGGCTGCTCGTCGTTGACGCCGACCTCGTAGGCGAGACAGCCGGGCATACCCGCGCTGCGCTTGGTCAGGTGGGCGACGAGCTCGTCGCGCTTGCCGGGCAGGGCACCGAGGGTTCCAACGTTGGCGAATGTCATGGCGTCACGGTACCGCTCGCCGCCGACACGCGCTCCATCGCCTTCGCGAGGCGCTGCGGATCGTCGCCATCGAGCCACTCCGTGCCCGGGTAGCGCTTGAACCAGCTGACCTGCCGCCGCGCGTACTTGCGGGTGAGCGCCTGGGTTTGCTCGATCGCCTCGGACTCGGTGATCGTTCCGTCGAGCTGGCCGAGCGCCTGCGCATAGCCGATCGCGCGCGCGGCAGTGACACCGAGCCCGGCGGGGCGGAGGGCCGCCGCCTCCTGCACAAGGCCGTCGCGCCACATGTTATCCACGCGTTTGTCGAGCCTCGGAGTAAGAATCTCACGCGACGTCGTCAGCCCCAGCACGGTAGTCGGTCGCCAGTAGGCGTTCTCGTCGGGCAGCCCCGACCCAAACGGCTTTCCCGTGATCGCGATCACCTCGAGCGCGCGCACAAGGCGACGCCCATTACTCGGACCGATGGATGTCGCGGCCGCCGCATCGAGCTGCGCGAGCCGGGCGTGCAGAAGTCCCGGTCCTCGTGCCTCAAGCTCGGCTTCCAGATCTGCTCTGACCAATGGGTCGGTACCCGGAAACTCGAAGTTGTAGATGACGCTCGAGACATACAGCCCGGAGCCGCCGACGAGAATCGGTGTCGCTCCGCGTGACTCAATTGAGGCGATTGCCGCGCGGGCGTCGACCTGGAACTGGGCGACGCTGGCTTCTTCCGAAGGCTCGAGCACGTCGAGCATGTGGTGCGGGATCCCCCGCCGCTCCTCCACAGGCAGCTTCGCCGTGCCAATGTCCATGCCGCGATAGAGCTGCATCGCGTCGGCGTTGACGATCTCGGCCTTGCCACCCTTCGCCGCGAGAGCGTCGGCGATGTCGAGCGACAGGCCAGACTTGCCGGTGCCCGTGGCGCCGACGACAACTACGAGCATGTGCTTAGCGCTGGCCGTCGGTGATGTCGTAGATCGGGATGGTGACAGCGGTGGGCGGACCAACGCGCAGGCTCGGGAGTCCGAGCGAAACGGTCTTGGCTCCCCCGGTGCTCGTCGCCGCCGGAACGGCGCACGACTCGGCCTCTGCACGATCCCATGCGTCGCCGGAGCGGGTGCGGCGCACCTGCAGCGGCGAGCCATCCGAGTCGGCAACGAGGTGGAAGGTCGACGCCTCGGTGATCGTCACCGTGACGACGTCGCCGGGGCGAGGGATTGCACTGCCCGCGGGAACCTCGAAGTGCACGAGTCGCGAATCTTCAGCGCGGCCGGAAAGCCTGTGGGTTGTGCTCTGCTTCTTGCCCTCTGTCGAGGAGACGAGAACGTTGACGGCGGTTCCAACGAGCTTCTGGTTCTCTTCGCGCGTGATGTGATCCTGGAGTGCGGTGAGGCGTTCGAACCTCTCCTGCACAACGGCCTTCGGAATCTGGTTTTCCATCTCGCCAGCAGGGGTTCCCGGGCGCACCGAGTATTGGAACGTGTACGCCGTGGCGAACCTCGACTCCTCGACGACGCGCAGGGTCTCCTGGAAGTCCTCTTCCGTCTCGCCGGGGAAGCCCACGATGATGTCGGTCGAGATCGCCGCGTGCGGCATCTGCGCACGAACGCGCTCGAGAATTCCCAGGAACTTCGTTGAGCGGTAGCTGCGCTTCATCGCCTTAAGAATCGCGTCGCTGCCCGACTGCAGCGGCATGTGCAGTTGCGGCATCACGTTCGGCGTCTCGGCCATGGCGTCGATGACGTCATCGGTGAAGGCCGCGGGGTGCGGGCTCGTGAAGCGGATGCGCTCGAGTCCTTCGATCTTGCCGGCGGCGCGCAGCAGCTTCGAGAATGCCTGACGGTCACCGAACTCGACGCCGTACGAGTTGACGTTTTGCCCGAGAAGGGTCACCTCGATCGCACCGTCGTCGACGAGAGCCTGGATCTCGGCCAGCACATCGCCGGGGCGACGGTCTTTCTCCTTGCCCCGCAAAGCCGGAACGATGCAGAAGGTGCATGTGTTGTTGCATCCAACCGAAATCGACACCCAGCCGCTGTAGGTGGACTCGCGCTTCGTCGGAAGTGTGGAGGGGAAGACGTCGAGCGCTTCGAGAATCTCGATCTGCGCCTCGTCGTTGTGGCGGGCACGCTCGAGCAGGGTCGGCAGAGCGCCCATGTTGTGCGTGCCGAAGACGACGTCGACCCAGGGAGCCTTCTCGAGGATGACGTTCTTGTCTTTCTGGGCGAGGCAGCCGCCGACGGCGATCTGGAGTCCCTCGTGGTTGCGCTTTACCTCGGCGAGCATGCCGAGGGTTCCGTAGAGCTTGTTGTCGGCGTTCTCGCGAACGGCGCAGGTGTTGATCACAACGATGTCGGCCTGGCCGCCGTCAGACTTGATGTATCCGGCCGCTTCGAGCGAGCCACTGAGGCGCTCGGAGTCGTGCACGTTCATCTGGCAACCGAAGGTGCGCACCTCATAGGTACGGATCTTCTGGGTGGCGTCAGTCAGGGTGGGCGCTTCGAGCAAGGTCATGATGTGTTCCAGTGTAATTCGGATGCGCGGAGAGAACCGCTCCGGGCCGCCGTTCGGTCTCGTGGCCGCCGGCCGAGCGACGGCATCGCGACGGAGTGACGGCCGCGAGCTAGCTAAACCGCGGTCCGCTTGCGGAGCCGCTACCTTCGAGCGCGGCCTTCATTGCGGCAGAGAGCACGGAGCCTCCGTAGCCACGGCGCTGGAGGTAGGCGCTGAGGCGGCGCTTTGCGGTTTCTTGGTCGTAGGACCGCAATTGCGAGGCACGCTTGACCGCGACCTCAATTGCACGCTCAAGTTCGTCGTCGGCGTCGAGCGCTTCGAGAGCGCCGGAGATTGCAGCGTCGTCGACCTTGCGACGGCGCATCTCGGCGGCGATCGCCGACTTGCCTAGTCCCTTGCGCTCGTGAAGCGTGCGCACAAGGTTTTCGGCGAGCTGAACATCATCGAGCAGTCCGGCGCCTTCGAGGCGAGCGATCTCTGACTCGATGTCTTCCGGCTCGAGTTCGCGGCGTTCGAGGAGGAGTTCCATTTCGCGCGACGACATTCCGCGGCGGGCGAGGGCGTTGAGGCTCACGTTGCTCGCGCGGCGCTCGGACTTCTTCTCGCCGGTGACCGCCGGAATGACGACCTCGGGAACGTCGGGGTTCTCGATGAATTTTGGGAGGTGGCTGAGGTCGGTCTTAGGTGCGGGTGTTGGGGGCTCGACTGGGGTGGGAGGGATCTCGGCGGATCTCGGCTTCGCTCGATCTGATCTCGACTGCGCTCGATCACCGGCGGCGGCTCGATCACCGGGGGCGGGGGCGGGGGCGGGCAGATCACCGGTCGGCGCGGGATGCGGCACCCCGGCGGGCACGGAGCCGGCAGCGGCGGCTCCAGCACCTGCTCCGGCACCTGCACCGGAGGACGGCTCTACGTACCAGCCGTCGGTGTCGGAGACGGCGGAAGATCTCGGCTGCGCTCGATCTGATCTCGGCTGCGCTCGATCCACGGGCTGCGCTCGATCAACGGCGGGGGTGGGGGCCTCCGACGGGTTGGCCGGCGCCGTCGCGCCGAAAAGGTACGTGACCTTGGCCAAGCCGTCGGAGGACAACCGCTACTCCCCTACTGCGGTGAGCAGTTCGGGCTTTGCGACGGGAACGACGGGTGCCGCTGCGGCTGCAGCAGCTGCCGCGGCCTTGCCAGCCTTGGTCGTCGGAGCCTTGACGGGAGCGACGGGCTCCGTGCCACCGGAGGCTGCGAGAGCCTTTGCGGCAGCCGCAGCCTGGTCGGCCTTGCCTTCGATGCCGATTCCGAGCTTCGCCATAATGCGGCGCTCGATCTCGAGAGCAATTGCCGGGTTCGCGAGCAGGAAGTTGCGCGAGTTCTCCTTGCCCTGTCCGAGCTGGTCGCCCTCGTAGGTGTACCAGGCACCCGACTTGCGCACGATCTCGTGCTCAACACCGAAGTCGATGAGGCTGCCCTCGCGGGAGATTCCGATGCCGTAGAGAATGTCGAACTCGGCCTGCTTGAAAGGCGGCGCCATCTTGTTCTTGACGACCTTGACGCGCGTGCGGTTACCTACTGCGTCGGTGCCATCCTTGAGCGTCTCAATGCGACGGATGTCGAGACGAACTGAGGCGTAGAACTTGAGCGCCTTACCACCGGCGGTGGTCTCGGGGCTTCCGAAGAAGACACCGATCTTCTCGCGCAACTGGTTGATGAAGATCATCGTGGTGTTGGTCTGGCTGAGACCACCGGTGAGCTTGCGGAGCGCCTGCGACATAAGTCGTGCCTGAAGACCAACGTGGGTGTCACCCATCTCACCCTCGATTTCGGCGCGAGGCACGAGTGCTGCGACGGAGTCGATGACGATGAGGTCGATCGAGCCGGAGCGCACGAGCATGTCGGCGATCTCGAGAGCCTGCTCACCCGTGTCGGGCTGGGAGACGAGAAGAGAGTCGATGTCGACGCCGAGCTTCTGCGCGTACTCGGGGTCGAGTGCGTGCTCTGCGTCGATGAACGCCGCGATTCCGCCGTTGCGCTGCGCATTGGCAATCGCGTGAAGCGTGAGCGTTGTCTTACCCGACGACTCAGGGCCGTAGATCTCGACGATGCGGCCGCGGGGAAGCCCGCCTATGCCGAGCGCGACATCCAATGCAATCGAGCCTGTGGGGATAACGGCTACGGGAGCCCGCTCGTCGCTGCCCAGTCGCATGACTGAACCCTTGCCGAACTGGCGGTCGATCTGGGCGAGTGCTGTGTCGAGTGCCTTCTCGCGGTCTGCTGCTGATGCCATTGCGTGCTCCTTGAATCGTGGGTTGCTGCCCATAGGCTGTCGCGATGCTCGAGGGCCGATCGTGCAAGGCCCTCAGCCTCCCGACAAAGGCTGTTTGG
>Ga0247817_10000688_pt1 | contig 18096 bp, 15 predicted proteins | sample UWRJL212509R1_FD_178010 | JGI IMG/M metagenome (GOLD analysis project Ga0247817, IMG submission 178010) | Plant litter microbial communities from Arlington Agricultural Research Station in Wisconsin, United States - UWRJ-L212-509R-1 | ecosystem: Environmental > Terrestrial > Plant litter >...
CCGCCTCGCCCGGCGCAACACCGGGGTCAAGCGCGCGCTGCTCGACCAGACGCTGCTGAGCGGTGTCGGCAACATCTACGCCGACGAGGCCCTCTGGGCGGCGCGCGTGCACTACGACCAGCCGACGTCGACGCTGAGCCGCCCGCGCGCGAAACTGCTGCTCGCCGAGGTGCGGCTCGTTCTCGCCAAGGCTCTCGGCGAAGGCGGAACCAGTTTCGACGCGCAATACGTGAACGTGAACGGCGCGAGCGGCTACTTCTCGCACTCGCTGAACGCCTACGGCCAGCAGGGGAAGCCGTGCCCGCGCTGCGGCCGGCCGATCAGCCGGGAGTCGTTTATGAACCGCGGCTCGCACTTCTGCGCCTTCTGCCAGCGGGTGCGCTGACCCGCGACCGAGTTTTGGCAATCGGTTGTCAAAACCGGCGCCCCGCGGCTAAGCTCGAAAAAGATACACGAGCGGGCGCCAATGACGGTCCCGTCGCAGAGCTTCGGCCGGTGCCGGTTTCCGGCGGCCGATCAACGTAAAGAGAACTGTGACTCTAGACAATGCTGTCCATTGGAAACTCTCGGGATTCGGCGACGAAGTCGACACGGATCCGCACGTGCAGGGCGCGGTGCTGCTCGCCCTCGGCGCCCACCACATCGAGGTGCGCAGCGCGTGGGGCATCAACGTCGTCGACCTCGACGACGACGCGACCGGCCGCCTGAAGGCCGCGCTCGACTCGCTCGGCCTGGCGGTCTCGGCCGTGGCGTCGCCGATCGGCAAGGTCGACGTGTCGCTGCCCGTCGAGCACGAGGTCGAACGGCTGCTGCGGGTCATCCGGGTCGCGAAAACGCTGGACACACGCTTCATCCGCATCTTCTCCTTCTTCCGTGCCGACGCCCAGAGCCCAGCCGACGTGCGCGATGCGGTGATCGAGCGGATGACGCGGCTCGCCGCGACCGCCGCGGAGCACGACGTGGTGCTGCTGCACGAAAACGAGAAGGGCATCTACGGCGACACCCCCGAGCGCGTGCTCGACCTCGTTGTCGCTGTCGGCTCGCCCCACCTTCGTCTCGCGTGGGACAGCGCGAACTTCGTGCAGGTCGGTGTCAAGCCGTTCACCGCGGCATACGCCATGTTGCGTCCGTACGTCGACTACCTGCAGGTGAAGGACGCCGTTCTCTCCACCGGCGAGGTCGTTCCGGCCGGGCAGGGCGACGGCGAACTGCTCGACACCCTCACCGCGCTGCGCGACGACGGTTACACCGGCTTCGCCTCGCTCGAACCGCATCTCGCGAGCGCCCACGAACTGGGCGGATTCTCCGGCCCCGAAGCGTTCGGCGATGCCGGCCGCGCCTTCCGTCACCTGACCGATTCCATTGGAGTGAACCTCGTATGACCGCACCACGCATCCGCCTCGCCCTCGTCGGCGCCGGACTCATCGCCCGCCAGCACGCCCACGTGATCTCGGAGCTCTCCGACCGCGTCGAGCTCGTGGCGGTCGTCGACCCCGACATCGCGAAAGCCACCGAACTCGCCGAGCCGTTCGACGCCGCCGTGTTCGGCTCGCTCGTCGAGGCGCTCGGCGCGAGCGACGTATCGGTCGTCGTGGTCTGCACCCCCACCGGTACCCACGCCGACGTCGCCATCGAGGCCCTCGAGGCGGGCAAGAACGTCATCATCGAGAAGCCCGCCGAGGTCACCGTCGACCGCACCGACGCGATCATCGCCGCGCAGCAGGCCGCAGGCACGCTCGTCACCGTGATCTCCCAGCACCGGTTCGACCCGTCGAGCGAATTGCTCGTCGGCGCCATCGAACGCGGCGAACTCGGCCGCCTCACGTCGGGCATCGCGTCGATCGACTGGTGGCGCGGACAGAGCTACTACGACTCGGGCGACTGGCGCGGCACGTGGGCGCTCGACGGCGGTGGCGCGCTGATGAACCAGGGCGTGCACACCGTCGACCTGCTCGTGGCGGCGCTCGGCACCCCCGTCGAGGTCTTCGGCTACACCGGCACGCTCGCCCACGACCGCATCGAGGTCGAAGACGTGGCCGCCGCCGTCGTGAAGTTCGAGTCGGGTGCGATCGGCGTGCTGCACGGTTCGACCGCCGTCTACCCCGGGCTCGTGGCGCGCCTGCAGGTGCATGGCGACAAGGGGTCCGCGGTGATCGAGAACGACCGGCTCACCTACATCCACACCACTCCAGCCGACCAGCCCGTGGCCGAGGCGTTTATGGGCAACACCGGCGCCAAGACCAACCAGGTCGACGAGCACGAGTTTCCCGCCGACTTCTTCCCCGCGGCCGGCGGCCCCGGCCAGATGTCGAACGCGCACAAACACCAGTACCTCAACTTCCTCGCCGCGCTCGAGGGAACCGAGACCGTGCGCGTCGGGCTGCGCGAGAACCGGCAGGCCATCGCGATCATCACGGGCGTCTACGAGTCGGCCCGCACCGGCCTGCCCGTGCGCCTCGTCTGATCCCCGCAGCCAGCACGCCCCTACCGACCGAACCAAGGAGTCAACGATGACAACCAGAACACCGCGCGTCGCGGCCAACCCCATCCCCTACTGGTCGCGTGACGGGGTGACCGACAAGTCGCCTGCCGTGTTCGAGGAGGCGTTCCGCGACTTCCAGAAGATCGGGTTCACCGCGGTGAAGGCCGACATCCCCGAGGGCATGACCGCCTCGGGTTACCTGGAGTGGATCTCGGGCTACGGCCTCGCCCCCTCGCTCAGTCTGTTCAGCAGCGCCTTCGACGAGACGGTCGACATGGCGGTCGTGCTCGAGTCGGCGAAGAAGTTCGGCGCCGACCAGGCCAGTCTCGGCCAGGACCGCGCGATGATCTCGTCGATGGTGATCCCGGCACGCATGGCCGAGCCCGCCGTCGGTGCCGACTTCAGCCAGGACCGGCTAGACAGGGCGATAGCGAACGCGGGTGCCGCCTGCGAAGTGCTGATCGCCGAGGGCATCCGGCCCCTGCACCACTCCCACATCGGCGGGGTCTTCGAGACCGAATACGAGATCACCAGCCTGCTCGACACGCTCGGGCCCGACCTCATCGGCTTCGGTCCCGACACCGGTCACCTGCGCTGGGCCGGCATCGATCCCGTCGCGATGATCGAGCGGTACGCCGACCGGCTGGGCGGCATCCACATCAAAGATGTCTACCCCGACTACCTCGATCCTGCCGACCGTGTCGGGCTCGGTTACCGTGAGACCTCGGCTACCAAGCGGCTGTGGGCGGAGCCCGGCCGCGGCATCCTCGACTTCGCGGCGATCGTGGCGGCCATCCCCGACGACTACGACGGCGACTACATGATCGAGGTCGACGTTCCGAGCGTCGACTCGCTCTACGAATCGCACGCCGTCTCGTACGAGTGGGCGAAGTCGGCCCTGTCGTCGGCGCGGCTCTGATGCCGCAGGTCACCGCCGCGGTCATCGGCTGCGGCGACATCTCCGCGTTGCATTTCGACGCGCTGTCGAGGCTGCCCGACGTGCGGCTCGTCGCCGTGTCCGACACCAATCCCGGCAGGCTCGCCGCCGCGGTGAAGGCACACGGTGTTCCCGGCTTCGGCGACTTCGAGCGCATGCTCGACGAGGCGCGGCCCACCGCCGTGCACGTCTGCACGCCGCACAACGAGCACGCGCGCATGACGCTCGCCTGTCTCGAGCGAGGCATCGACGTCGTCACCGAGAAGCCGCTCGCACACACCCTCGCCGACGGCGAGGCGCTTGCGGCGGCCGCGGCGGCGAGCCCGGCGAAGGTCGCGGTCTGCTTCCAGAACCGGTACAACCCCACGGTCGCGGCGTTCAAGGCCGCGCTCGATTCGGGCGAACTCGGCGCCGTCGTCGCCGCGCACGCGACCGTCGTCTGGCATCGTGCGGCGTCGTACTACCTCGACCGTCCGTGGCGGGGAACCTGGGCGGGCAGCGGGGGAGGCCTGCTGATGAATCAGGCCATCCACACCGTCGACCTCGTGCAGTGGCTCGTCGGCGACGTGACCGCGGTCACCGGCGGCGCCGCGAACCGGTCGCTGCAGGGCGTGATCGAGGTGGAGGACACGGCCGACTTCGTGCTCGAGCACGCGGACGGAGTGCGCAGCGTCGTGTTCGCGACGCTCGCCAATGCCGCGAACGCCCCCGTCACGATCGACATCGTGACCGAGAGGGCGACGCTGCACCTGCGCGGCGACCTCACCGTCCGTCACGACGACGGACGGGTCGACGTGATCTCCGACCAGCCGGCCCGACCCGGCGAGCGGTCGTACTGGGGAGTCTCGCACGAGCTGCTCATCGCCGATTTCTACGCCCGTCGGGGCGAGCCCGGCCCGTTCTGGATCGACCCGACCGAGGCGCTGAAGTCTTTGCGCATCGTCAAAGAGGTCTACCGGGAGTCGTTCGCCGACGCCGTCTGACAATCGCTTGCCAAAGTTTTGACAATCGGTTGCCAAAACCCGTATCCGGCACGTACGCTTCAACAAGCGCATCGACCACAGCCCCGGAGACGGGCGGTCGGCTCGCCGGACAAAGCCGTTCATATCCACCAGCTAGGAGCTGACAATGAAGTTACGTTCACGGGCCGCGCTCGCGGCAATGCTGACGACCGGGGCCCTCGTGCTCACCGGTTGCGGCGCAGGCGGCGGCGACGCCGGCGGTACCCCGGCCCCCGGTGCGAGCGGGGGAACGCTGACGCTGGGTTCGCTCGTCGACGTCACGTCGTTCGACCCGGCCGCCTCGCACGTCGGCCACTACATGCAGTACTACCAGCCCGTCTACGACACCCTCATCCTGCGCGAGCCGAACGGCGACCTCTCGCCGATGCTCGCCACCGACTGGGAGTATGACGACACCAACACCGAACTCACGATGAACCTGCGTGACGACGTCACGTTCTCCGACGGCGAGAAGTTCGACGCCGAGGCGGTCAAGGCCAACATCGAGCACTTCAAGGCGGCCAACGGACCGCAGGCCTCCACGGCGGCGTCGATCGAGGGCGTGCGCGTCGTCGACGAAGACACCGCCGTGATCGAACTCTCCGCTCCCGACCCCGGCATCCTGCTCTACATGGCGGCCTCCGCCGGATTTATGGGCAGCCCGGCCGCCCTCGACACCGAGGGCATCATCGCGAACCCCGTCGGCTCGGGACCGTACGAGCTCGACGTCGCGGCGACCGTCACCGGCGCCACCTACACGTACACGAAGCGCGACGACTACTGGAACCCCGACCTGCAGAAGTTCGACAAGATCGTCATCAAGTCGATGCAGGATGTCACGGCCCGCGTCAACGCGCTGGTCTCCGGTCAGATCAACGCCGGTCTGCTCGACGCCAAGACGGCGGTGCAGGGCGAAGGTGCCGGACTCACCGAGATCACCAACCCGGTGGACTGGCAGGGACTGTTCCTGTTCGACCGCGCGGGCAGCCAGGCCGAACCGCTCGGCGACGTGCGTGTGCGCCAGGCGATCAACTACGCGATCGACCGGCAGTCACTGCTCGACTCGCTTCTGCTCGGCAACGGCGAGATCACCAGCCAGATCACCGGAACGGCCAGCGCCGGCTACGTCGAAGAACTCGACGACTACTACGACTTCGACCCCAAGAAGGCCAAGTCGCTGCTCGCCGACGCCGGTTACCCCGACGGCTTCGAGATCACGCTCCCGGTCAACAGCGCCGACACCGTCATCAACGCCGCCATCGTGCAGCAGCTCGCCGACGTGGGCATCACGGCCACGCAGGTCGTCATCCCGTCGACGGACTACCGCAACGAGATCTTCACCGGCAAGTACTCGCTCGGCTACTACGGCATCTTCCAGGGCGACCCGTGGGTCGCCATCAACCACCACATCGGCCCGAACGCCGCGTTCAACCCGCTCAAGTACACCGACGAAGAATCGGCCGCGCTGATCGAAGAGGTGCAGGCGGGCGACGACGACGCCGCCAAGGCGCTCACCGAGTACATCACCGAGGAGGCGTGGTTCGCGCCGTTCTACCGCGTCAACCAGCTGTACTTCTTCGACAAGACGGTGACGGTCGAGAACCAGCTGCAGCAGGCGGTGCCGTCCATCTACAACTACGCCCCCGCCGCGTAGTCCCCTCCGGTCGGGGTCGCCGTTGTGCGACCCCGACCGGCGCAACCCGATCGGGCCACGGCGTCGTGGCGAACATGGGAATCGATGATGCTGATATTTCTCCTCAAGCGGCTCGTGGCCGGAGTGCTGCTGCTGTTCGTGATCTCCACGCTCACGTACGTGCTGCTCTACTTCTCGAGCGACGGCATAGCGCAGAACATCCTGGGCGAGTTCGCGACACCCGAGCAGATCGCGCTCAAGCAGGCCGAACTCGGTCTCGACCAGCCTCTTCCCGTGCGCTACCTCGACTGGCTCGGCGGTGCGATCACCGGTGACTTCGGCCGCTCGTGGTTCACGAGCGAACCCGTCGTCTCGGCACTGTTCAGCCGGCTGCCCGTGACACTCACGATCGTCGTCGGCGCCCTCGTGATCGCGGCCGTCCTCGCGGCCCTTCTCGGCGTCGCCGCCGCGATCAAGCGCGGCTGGGTCGACCGGGCCGTGCAGTTGCTCTCGCTCGCCGGCGATGCCCTGCCGAGCTTCGTCGTCGCGATCGTGCTCGTCACCAGCCTCGCCATCCAGGCACGCATCTTCCCGGCGACCGGCTTCGTCCCCTTCGCCGAGAACCCCGCGCTCTGGCTGATGTCGATCGCCCTGCCGATCACCGCCCTCGTCTTCCAGCTGGTGGCCCAGGCCGCCCAGCAGTTCCGCAGCGCGATCATCGACGTGCGCCGCCGCGACTTCGTGCGCACCCTCCGCAGCCGCGGCCTCGCCGAACGCGAGGTCGTGTTCAAACACGTGTTGCGCAGCGCGGCGCCCGCCGCCCTCACCATCCTGTCGCTGCAGTTCGTCGGACTGCTCGGCGGCTCGGTCATCATCGAGCAGATCTTCGCCCTCCCCGGCGTCGGCCCGCTCGCAGTGCTCTCCACGACGCAGGGTGACATCCCCGTGGTGATGGGCGTCGTCGTCTACACCGTGGTCATGGTCATCATCGTCAACCTCGTCGTCGACCTCGTCAACGGCTGGCTCAACCCCAAGGTGCGTGTCTCATGAGCGAAGCAGTAGTCCAGAGCACGACGGCGCCCGTCGTCGTCGTGCGCAGCGGAGTGGTCAAGCGGCTGCTCAAGAACCCGCTCGCCGTCGCGGCCCTGGTGCTGCTTCTCGGCACGGTGCTCGCGAGCGTGCTAGCCCCCGTGCTCGCCACCCACGACCCGAACTACGCCGACCTGCAGACGGTGCTCGCGAACCCGAGCGCCGAGCACCTGCTCGGCACCGACAGCCTCGGCCGCGACGTCTTCAGCCGCCTGCTCTTCGCCAGCCAGATCACCCTCGCGGCGGCAGCCCTCGCCGCGGTCGTCGCGATCGCCATCGGCGTGCCGGCAGGCCTCACCGCCGGCTACTTCGGCGGGTTCTTCGACGGCAGTGCGAACTGGGTGACCAACATGCTGATGTCGCTTCCCGGCATCATCGTGCTGCTCGCCGTGCGCGCCGCCACCGGACCGTCGGTCTGGATCTCGATGCTCGTGTTCGGTGTGCTGCTCGCGCCGTCGTTCTACCGGCTCACCCGCACCGCGGTGAAATCGGTGCGCAACGAGCTCTACGTCGACGCCGCCCGGGTCTCGGGGCTCAGCGACACCCGCATCATGTCGCGCCACATCTTCTCGGTCGTGCGCGCGCCCATCATCATCCAGACGGCGAACGTCGCCGGTGTCGCGATCGCCATCCAGTCGGGCCTCGAGTTTCTCGGGCTCGGCGACCCGCTCGTCCCCACCTGGGGCGTAATGCTCTCCGACGCCTTCCGCAACGTCTACCTCAACCCGTTGCTGCTGCTCTGGCCCGCCCTGGCGATCGCGATCACCACGGTCTGCCTCGCGATCCTCGGCAACGCGCTGCGCGACTCGCTCGAAGACGGGCAGAAGGTCCTAAAGGTGCGCAGGACGCGCCCACCGCGAACGACCGCACCCGTCGCATCCGCGGTCTCGACCGATACCGCCACGAACGCTGTCGCCGACCACCTTCTCGTGGTCGACGGCCTCCGCGTCGGCTACCCGCAGGCCGGCGGCTCGACGAAGACCGTCGTCGACGGTGTCTCGCTGCACGTCGATCGCGGCGAAGTGCTCGGCATCGTGGGGGAGTCGGGCTCCGGCAAGTCGCAGACGGCGTTCTCGATCCTCGGCCTGTTGCCCGAAGAGGCGGAGATCCTCGGCGGCAGCATCACGATCGGCTCCACGCGCACGGTGACGCCGGGGTCGCGCTCGGTCTCTCAGACGCGCATCGCGTCGCTGCGCGGCAAGGGCATCGCCTACATCCCGCAGGAACCGATGAGCAACCTCGACCCGGCGTTCACCGTCGGCTACCAGCTGGTGCGACCGATGGTGAAGGTGCTCGGCATCTCGAAGACCGAGGCCACGAAGCGGGCACTCGACCTGCTCGCCACCGTGGGCATCGCCAACCCGCGGCGCACCTTCGACGCCTACCCGCACGAGATCTCGGGCGGCATGGCGCAGCGCGTGCTCATCGCGGGCGCGGTCAGCTGCGAACCCGACCTGCTCATCGCCGACGAACCGACGACCGCGCTCGACGTGACCGTGCAGGCCGAAGTGCTCGACCTGCTGCGCGACCTGCAGAAACGGCTCGGCATGGGCATGATCATCGTGACCCACAACTTCGGGGTCGTCTCAGACATCTGCGACCGCGTCGTGGTGATGAAAGACGGCAGTCTCGTCGAGGGCGGCGACGTTCGCACGATCCTGCGCGCGCCCGGGCACGAGTACACGAAGCAGCTGCTGGCATCGACGCTCGAGGGTAAAGAACCCATGAGCATGCTGACGACGGGAACGCGCGCATGACGAACACACCACTGCTCGCGGTCGACGGTCTCGACGTCGACTACCCTGGCAAGGGGTTCCGGGCGAAGAGCTTCCACGCCCTCGACGACGTCTCGATCGAGGTCGGCGCGGGGGAGACCCTCGGACTGGTCGGCGAATCCGGGTCGGGCAAGACGACCCTCGGGCGGGCCATCCTCGGTCTCGCACCGGTGAGCCGCGGCACGATCACCTTCGACGGAAAAGACATCTCGCACGCGAAACGCAGCGAACGCCGCACGCTGAGCTCCGACCTGCAGGTGGTCTTCCAAGACCCCTACACCTCGCTCAACCCCGCGATGACGATCGGCAACATCCTGGCCGAACCCCTCGCGATCGCGGGCAGCGGCCTCAAGGCGTCGCGGGCGCGCATCGCCGAGCTGCTCGACCACGTCAACCTGCCGCGCGACTCGGTCGACCGCCTGCCGCGCGAGTTCTCTGGCGGCCAGCGCCAACGCATCGCGATTGCCCGCGCCCTCGCGTTGAGCCCCAAGCTCATCGTCTGCGACGAGCCGGTCTCGGCGCTCGACCTGTCGACCCAGGCGCGCATCCTCGACCTGTTCCTCAGCATCCAGCGCGACACCGGGGTCTCCTACCTGTTCATCTCGCACGACCTCGACGTGGTGCGGCACATCAGCCACCGGGTGGCGGTGATGTTCCACGGCGAGATCGTCGAGCAGGGCGACACCGCCCAGGTGACCGGCGACCCCGAGCATCCGTACACCCAACGCCTGCTCATGGCGTCCCCGGTGACCGACCCCGACCGCCAGGAGCTGCGCCGCAACGACCGCCTCCGTCTGCTCGAGAGACAGCGCAACGAAGACGAGCAGGCGGGTGCGATCGCCTGATGCGCGGCTATCCAGGGAGCGCCTGCCGCACGAAGGCCCGCGCAGTCAATACGGTGTATCCGGCGACTGCTGTGCTTAGGCTTGCAGCGCCGCGACGAGAGGGAGGCCCCGATGAGCGACGCTGAGCACGCGGCGGTCCCCACGGTCGCGCCCCGCAAACCCGCGGCGACGATCTACGACATCGCCCAACTGGCGGGGGTCAACGCCTCCACGGTCTCGCGAGCCCTCAGCACACCCGGCCGCATCAGCGCGAAGACCGAGCAGAAGATCCACGCGGCGGCGAAAGAACTCAACTACCGGGTGAACCCCGCGGCGCGGGCGCTGCTCACCGGGCGCACCCGCACCATCGGGCTCATCGTCGCCGACATCACCAACCCGGTGTTCTTCGACATCGTGCGCGGTGCCGAACGGGAGGCTGCCGAGCAGGACTACACGCTCGTGCTCGCCGAGTTCCGCGAGTCGGCCGAGATGGAGATGCTCACCGCCCGGCGGCTGATGCCCTCGGTCGACGGTCTCATCCTGGCCACGTCGCGTCTGCAACCCGACGAGATCCGCGAGCTCGCCGAAGAGAAACCCGTCGTCGTGATCAACCGCGAGGTCGACCACATCACCGCGATCGTCGCCGATGTCGACTCGGGCGTCGACGAGGCCGTCGCCCACCTCGCGTCGCTCGGCCACACCCGCATCGCGTACGTCGCAGGACCGAGACGGTCGTGGGCGTCGCACAAACGCTGGTCGAGCATCCAGCAGTTCGCCGGGGCGGCCGGCATCGAGACCGTCGAGATGTCGAGCGACCAGCCGAGCATGGAGGCAGGCCGCGCCATCGCCGACGAGGTGCTGGCGAGCGGCGCGACGGCCGTGATGGCCTACAACGACCTGATCGCTATCGGCCTGATGCAGACCCTCATCGCGCGCGGCGTGCGGGTGCCCGACGACATCAGCATCATCGGCTTCGACAACATCTTCGGCGCCGACTGGACCACGCCCGGTCTCACGTCGGTGGGCGCGCCGCACTCCGAGGCGGGCAAGTACGCCGCGCGCGGGGTGCTGTCCCTCCTCGCCGGAACCGAGAGCGACGACCGCCCTTATCTGAGGACCTCGCTGGTCATCCGGGGTTCGACAGCCCAAGCGCGCCCGGCCTAAAGGCCCACGCTCACCGCTGCCGCCCAGGCGGCGTTATTCGGCGATTCATCGGGGATTTCCCGCTGTGCGCTCCATTTGGCAACCGATTGACAAGAAAGCAGAATCCGAGCACTATGGAAACCATGTCAACGTCGATAGCAGCGGATCCCGACCGCCTCCTGCCCGCCGATCCCGCCACCAGGACGGTCGCCCGGTCGCTGCTCGCGCTCGTCGAGAACCTGCCGATCATTTCGCCGCACGGCCACGTCGACGCGGCGCTGCTCGAGGCCGACGAGCGCTTCCCCGATCCCACGACGCTGCTGATCAGCCCCGACCACTACGTCACCCGGCTCGTGCACGCCGGTGGTGTCGGCCTCGACCGGTTGCGCGTCGGCGGCACGACGAGCGCCACACCGCGCGAGGCCTGGCGCCACTTCTGCGCCGCCTGGCCCGCGTTCGACGGCACGGCCTCCGGCTACTGGTTGCGCTCGGAGTTCGTCAACGTCTTCGGCCTCGACGACACCCGCATCGACGCCGAACACTCCGACGAGATCTTCGACGCGATCGAGGCCCGGTTGGCGTCGCCCGGGTTCCGCCCCCGCGCGCTGTTCGACGCGTTCGGCATCGAGGTGCTCGCCACCACCGACGACCCGCTCGACGACCTCGCCGCCCACCGCGCACTCGCCGCCGACCCCGGGTTCACCGGCCGCGTGCTGCCGACCTTCCGCCCCGACGCCTACCTCAAGGTGAACGCGCCCGGCTGGGCCGAACGGGTCGACCGGCTCGTGCAGTTCGCGGGCGACGGGCTCACCGGGCACGCCGGCTACCTGCGGGCGCTCGAGAACCGCCGCGGGTTCTTCGTCGCGAACGGCGCCGTGTCGAGCGACCACGGTTCGCGCACCGCCCAGACCGCCAAGCTCGACGATGCGACGGCCAAGGCGCTGTTCGACACCGCCCGCCGCGGCGAGGCGAGCACGGCCGACGCCGATCTGTTCGAGGCGCACATGATGTACCAGATGGCGCGCATGGCCGTCGCCGACGGGCTCGTGATGACGATCCATCCGGGCATCTTCCGCAACCACCACACGGCGACGCACGGTGCCTTCGGAGCCGATACCGGCCATGACATCCCCGTCGCGGTCGACTACACCAACGGGTTGCGCGCCCTGCTCGAAGACTTCGGAACGGCCGAGGGTTTCCACCTCGTGCCGTTCACCACGGACGAGACCGTGTTCTCGCGCGAGATCGCGCCGCTCGCCGGCTTCTACCCCTCGGTGTTCATCGGGGCGCCGTGGTGGTTCCTCGACGCGCCCGATGCGATGCTGCGGTTCCGCTCGGCGGTGACCGAGACCGCCGGTTTCACGCGGTCGTCGGGATTCATCGACGACACGCGCGCCTTCGCCTCGATCCCGGCCAGGCACGACGCCTCGCGCCGCACCGAAGCCGCCTTCCTCGCCCGTCTCGTGGTCGAGCGCCGGGTCTCCGAAGACCGCGCGGCAGAGATCATCGTCGATCTCGTCGACGCCTCGCCGCGGCGGGTGTTCAAGCTGTGAGCATCCGTACGGATGCGCCCGCGCCCCTCGACCGCGCCAGCTCCGGCGCGCGGGCGGCGGCCCCGGTCAGAATCGTGCACCTCGGACTCGGCGCCTTCCACCGCGCCCACCAGGCCTGGTACACCGACGCCGTCGACGCCGACCGCGAGTGGGGCATCGCGGCCTTCACCGGCCGTTCGCCCGACGCCGCCACGACGCTCCGGGCCCAGGGCGGCCTGTACACGGTCGTCGAGCGCGGTGAGAGCGACCGGTTCCACGTCGTGTCGAGCATCGTCGAGGCGAACGACGGGGCCGACCTCGACCGGCTGTGCGCACTCGTCGCGGCGCCGACCACTGCGATCGTGACCATCACCGTGACCGAGGCCGCCTACCTGCTCGGTTCCGACGGCGGGCTCGCCGCGGACGACCCGGCGGTCGTCGCCGACGCCGCGACCCTCGCGCCGACGACGATGCCGGGCCGGCTCGTGCGCGCCCTCGCCGCCCGCCGGGCCGCCGGGGCCGGACCGATCGCCGTCGTCAGCTGCGACAACCTCCCCGCCAACGGCACCGCCGCCCATAACGCGGTCGTCGGTATGGCCCGGCTGGTCGACCCGGCGGGTGGCCTCGCCGACTGGATCGGGGCGAACGTCTCGTTCGTCGACACCTCGGTCGACCGCATCACCCCGCGCGCGACCGCAGACGATTCGCCGCAGGTCGCCGAGGCGACCGGACTCCTCGACAGCGCCCCCGTGGTGACCGAGCCGTTCACGAGCTGGGTGTTGTCGGGGGCGTTCCCTGCCGGGCGACCGGCGTGGGAGCGCGCCGGCGCGCAGTTCGTCGACGACATCGAGCCGTTCGAGCGCCGCAAACTCTGGCTGCTCAACGGCGCGCACACGCTGCTCGCCTACGCCGGCAGTACGCGCGGTCACACGACGGTGTTCGACGCGATCTCCGATCCGGTGTGCGCCGCCCTCGTCGACGACTTCTGGAACGAGGCATCCGCCCACCTCAGGGCCCCGGGTCTCGCGATCGACGACTACCGCGCCGCGCTGCTCGACCGCTTCGGCAACGCGCGCATCGCCCACCACCTCGCCCAGATCGCGGCCGACGGCAGCACGAAACTGCGGCTGCGGGCCGTACCCGTTCTGCGCGCCGAGCGTGCGGAGGGGCGCAGCGGGGGCGCATCCGCCCGTCTCATCGCGGCCTGGATCGACTGGGCCGAGACCGCGACGGCGCCCGTCGACTCGCGCGCGACCGACATCGCGACCGCCCTGCGTGAGACGGGGCGGGCACGCACCACCGCGATGCTCGCCATCGTCGACGCGCCACTGGCCGGCGACACCGACGTCGTCGACCTCGTCGAATCGCTGCGTGCGACCGACCGCCACCGGACAACCAGCTTCACCGAAGGGAACCACCCGTGAAAATCATCGCCGCCGACGTCATCGTCACCAGTCCCGACCGCAATTTCGTGACGCTCAAGCTCACGACCGACGACGGCCTCACCGGTCTCGGCGACGCCACCCTGAACGGCCGCGAGCTCGCCGTCGTCGCCTACCTGCGCGAGCACGTCGTGCCGCTGCTCATCGGCATCGACGCCCACAAGATCGAAGACACCTGGCAGTTTCTCTACCGCAGCGCCTACTGGCGCCGTGGTCCGGTGACGATGGCGGCGATCGCGGCCGTCGACGTCGCGCTCTGGGACATCAAGGCCAAGGCCGCCGGCATGCCGCTCTACCAGCTGCTCGGCGGGGCGTCGCGCACCGGCCTTCTCGCCTACGGCCACGCCTCGGGCAAGACCACAGAGGAACTGTTCGACAGCGTGCGCGAACACCAGGAGGAGGGCTACAAAGCGATCCGCATCCAGACCGGCGTTCCCGGGCTGAAGTCGATCTACGGCATCGCGTCGAACGCCACCTTCGAGGCCAACACCGGCGTGCGCTACGACCACGAGCCCGCCCAGCGCGGGGCGTTCCCCGCCGAGGAGGACTGGGACACCCGCAGCTACCTGCGTCACGTGCCCACTGTGTTCGAGGCGGTGCGCAACGAGTTCGGCGCCGAACTGCCGCTGCTGCACGACGGCCACCACCGCATGACCCCGATCCAGGCCGCGAAGCTCGGCAAGTCGCTCGAGCCGTTCGACCTGTTCTGGCTCGAAGACTGCACGCCGGCCGAGAACCCCGAGGCGTTGCGGCTGGTGCGCCAGCACACGACCACGCCGCTCGCGATCGGCGAGATCTTCAACACCGTGTGGGACTACCAGCAGATCATCCGCGAGCAGCTCATCGACTACGTACGCAGCGCCGTCACCCACACCGGCGGCATCACGCACCTGAAGAAGGTGCTCGAGTACGCGAGCCAGTACCAGATCAAGTCGGGCATGCACGGGCCGACCGACATCTCTCCGGTCGGGATGGCCGCCGCGATGCACCTCGGGCTCGCCATCCACAACTTCGGCATCCAGGAGTACATGCGCCACGGCGACAAGACCGATGCGGTGTTCGAGCAGTCGTTCACGTGGAACGACGGCATGCTGCACCCCGGCGACAAGCCGGGCATCGGTGTCGAGCTGAACGTCGACGAGGCCGGCAAGTACCCGTACGAGACGGCCTACCTGCCGTACAACCGCCTTGCCGACGGCACGGTGCACGACTGGTGACGACGCACGTCGTCGTGATGGGCGTCGCCGGCTGCGGGAAGAGCACCGTCGGCGCCCTGCTCGCGGCCGAAACCGGGGCGCGGTTTCTCGACGCCGACGCGTTGCATCCCGAGGCGAACGTCGCGAAGATGGCGGCGGGCATGGCTCTGGATGACACGGACCGCGCGCCTTGGCTCGCGGCCGTCGCCGCGAGCTTCGAGCCGGGCGAACCGCTCGTGATCGCCTGCAGCGCGCTCAAGCGCGCCTACCGCGACCTGATCAGGGCGGGCGCCCCCGAGGTGGTCTTCGTGCACCTCGCCGGCGCGCCCGAACTGCTGGCCGCCCGCATCGGCGCCCGCCCCGCACACTTCATGCCGCCCGCGCTGCTCGCCTCGCAGCTGGCGACCCTCGAACCGCTCGGGCCCGACGAGGCGGGGGTAGTGCTCGACGTGGAGGCGCCGCCGTCGCAACTGGTGCGCGCGGCGGCCGACCGGCTCCGCTCGCCGGCGAAATAATCGCGCAGCCGGGCCTGTTCTGAGTACAACACCCGCGCACCCGAAAGGCACCACGAATGACACGAATCGGCACCTCAGACCTCGACGTCTTCCCGCTCGCGCTGGGCGGCAACACCTTCGGCTGGACCAGCGACGAGAAGACCTCGCACGATGTGCTCGACGCCTTCGTGGCATCCGGAGGCGACTTCGTCGACACGGCCGACGGCTACTCGTCGTGGGTTCCCGGCAACTCGGGCGGCGAATCGGAGAGCATCATCGGCTCGTGGTTCGCGGCGCGGGGCAACCGCGAGTCCGTGGTGCTCGGCAGCAAGGTGAGCCAGCACCCCGACTTCCGTGGGCTGGGCGGCGCGAACGTGCTCGCCGCGGCCGACGCCTCGCTCGCCCGGCTGAACACCGACTACATCGATCTCTACTACGCGCACTTCGACGACGCGGCGACCCCGCTCGAAGAGACCGCCTCGGCGTTCAACGACCTCGTCGTCGCCGGGAAGGTGCGCAACATCGCCGTCTCGAACTACACGGCCGAGCGCGTCGCCGAGTGGTTCGACATCGCGGAGGCGAACGGCTTCGCGCTGCCCGTCGCCCTGCAGCCGCACTACAACCTCGTGCACCGCGAGGCGTTCGAGAACTCGTTCGGTGCGATCGTCGCCGAGAAGCAGCTCGGCGTCGTGCCGTACTACGCCCTCGCGAGCGGATTCCTCACCGGCAAGTACCGCAGCGCCGACGACTTCGGCAAGTCGCCCCGCGGCGGCGGTATGGGCGCCTACCTGAACGATGCCGGGCTCGGCGTCATCGCGGCCCTCGACGAGGTGGCATCGGCGCACGAGGTAGCGGTCGCATCCGTCGCGCTGGCCTGGCTGCGCGGCCGCCCCGGCATCGTCGCGCCGCTCGCGAGCGCCCGCACGACCGAGCAGCTGCCCGACCTGATCGCCGCGGCGACGCTCGAGCTCACGGCCGACGAGACCGCAGCGCTCGACGCCGCCTCGACGACGTTCTAGGCGCGCCGTTCTCGCGCGCCGGTTTGCGAGATCCGCACCCTCCCGCGCCCACGGAAGGTGCGGAACTCGCGAATCGATCCGGCTCGCGGGCGCACACTCAGTCGAAAGTCTGATGTGCGCGCCCCGACCCCGGGCTATCGTTCGAGGGTGAGATCCCTCCGAGTGCTGCCCGCCCTCGCGCTCGTGCTCCTGGGGCTGACGGCCTGCACGTTCGTCGCGGCGGGTCCGCCCGAGCGGACCGCGACCCCGCAGCCGTACGCGATCGACCAGCGTGCGGTCGCCGAGGCGCTCGGCCCTGTCCCCGAGGGCGAGCCGATGACGCCCGAGCGCACGGCCGACTTCATCCAGCGCTTCCAGGACTACCGCTGGGAACTGGTCGCCCAGTCGTACCCGCACGCGGTGCGTCCCGCGGTCACGGTCGTCGACACCACCGGTGCCGGCGTCACGGCCTGCGTCTCCGACGGATCGATGATGGTCGAAGAAGTGGCGCTGTCGGACTACGTCTGCTTCGCGCAGAATCCTCCGGTTCCCCCCGCGGCGCTCAGCGACGAGCAAGCAGCGTATCTCTACGACTACTGGACCGGCTTCGTCGTGCCCTGCTACGCCGAGAACGGGTACGAGATGGAGCAGCAGCCTCCCTCCCGCGACTATTTCGTCACGCACTGGCCGTTCCAGAACTGGTCGCCGCGGCCGTCGACCCTCGGCGGCAAGGAGATCATCGACATCTACCAGCAGCTCGACGGCCTCTGCCCGTCGACCCCCGAAGAACTCATGTGAGCACCTTCTTCCACGCCCCTTCATAGCCCCACGGCACAAAACCCAGGGTGTCGTTCAGCTGCAGCATGTGCCGGTTCTCCTCGGCGGTGAAGGACACGACCGACGGATGCCCCGGGCTCACCTCTTCCAGCCGCAGCAGGTTCGCGGTCTTCAGCAGCATGCCGAGCCGATGCCCCCGGTGCTCCTGCAGCACGATCGTGTCGCCCTGGGTGACGGGCCTCGCGACCTCCGCCGGAACGTCGAGCTCGGTGTACCCCGCCGCCTCGCCCGTCGGCTGGTATTCGACGAGCGCGGTCAGCCGGGTGCGCGGGCTGAGCAGCAGGTTGTCGTCTTCCGCCCGCACCCGGTCGACCGTCCACGGCGAGGTGTCGGGTTCGAGCCCGCCCTGCGGGGCGTCGGTCGCGAGCCTCCCGCGCAGGTCGGCGACCCGCAGCAGCTGGTCGGGCGGGGTGCGTCCCGCCCAGTAGTGCACCTTGTAGTCCACGCCGGCGTCGGCGCCCGCTGCCACGAAGCGCCGCCGCAGCGCGCTGCGGTCGGCCGGCAGCTCGAGCCTGCCCATGCGCGCCACCTGCTCGAGCGCGAAGCCGCGCGCGAGCAGGAACCGCGAGGCGGGGTCGTCGCGCGGAACCGAGCCGAATCCGGTGGGGGCGACGATGCGCTCCACCGAGTCGCTCGCGCCCTGCACCACGAAACCCTGCAGCACCGGGTGCCGGGCCGCGGCCGCCGCCTCCTCGATCCGCGCGTACAGCGCC
>Ga0247817_10000689_pt1 | contig 18088 bp, 22 predicted proteins | sample UWRJL212509R1_FD_178010 | JGI IMG/M metagenome (GOLD analysis project Ga0247817, IMG submission 178010) | Plant litter microbial communities from Arlington Agricultural Research Station in Wisconsin, United States - UWRJ-L212-509R-1 | ecosystem: Environmental > Terrestrial > Plant litter >...
GTTTTTTGCTTGGGGAAATTGCGCCAAGGCGGTTTCGATGTTTCGTTTTCCGATGTAACAGAAAGGACACATGATATCACTCCATATTTCTACTTTCATTTTTGGGAATTTTAATGGAGTACGAAGTTATGAAAAAAAAGGTCAAGCCGATGGTTAAAATAGTAGCCTGCTCCCTTTTGGTGACTAAATTAAATGTAGAAATTGCAAACCAATACTTATAAAAATAGTAAGTTTGCGGCCACAAAATTTATACTCATGCGCAAACTATCTTCTGCTTTTATTGTCCTCTTGATTTCTGTTCTTTCTTCTAACACAATAACTGCCCAAATTAGAAAGGGTGAGTTTATTAATGCTTCTGTTGGTATTGGATTTTGTTCGCCAGACGATGAAACTGAAATAATCGGGAATGGTTTTTATGCACAGGGTGAATATGTACTGAATTTAAACAACTGGTTTGGCGTTCGACCGTATGCAGGAATTGTGATTGCTTCTGGAAGTTCCAACGAAGAAGCTTTGAAAGACTATTACATAAAGGCGAATGCTTTTTTATTGGGAGCGAAAGTACGCCTCTCTGCCCCTATTCCGTATGTTGCTCCTTTTTTTGAAATAGGTATTGGTATGTCGGCAGGTTCGTTTGAAACCTTTACGCCTCTTACTGATGTAAAAAAGAAAGGCATACTCTATCACACGCCTGTTGCGTTTGGATTCGCTGTAGGTCGTAAGCACAATATCGACATCAAGTTTACGTATTACTTTCATCCTTCGGCGGAGCAATTTTCTGGAGCTGGTGCTGTGGGATTTTATTTTCCGATTAATAAGTAGTAGAAGATTTAAAGGATTATCATAAAAAATCGGCTAGAGCAGATTTGGAGAAGATTTAAACTACAAGACAATATTTCTACCAATACTTAAAAACCATATCATTTTATCACTTGGTCCACTGAGTTCGTAATTGGGATTTCCTGCTGGAGAATACTTAGGAATTAAGGAAAACTTCAAATCAACCCAAGCTCTTGCATCCAATCCTAAACCCCAAAAAAGTTTCTTGTTTCCCAAATCATTTTTCTCAAGTATGAATTTAGGCTTAATAAATATTTCATCCTTTGAGTAAGAGAAGAAATTTATTTTCAGTCCGCTAGAAAATCTTTGGTACATATAGGTTGCGCCACCTTCTGTAAATGCAGATGTATCTTCTGTTGCATCTGTATAACTTTCATACTTTATCATCCTAAGTCCCAACATATAATCAATTGATAATTTAAAATTTTCGAAACCTACATCCAATCCAGCTCCTCCATGGTAATGTAAATACTCACTTTCGCTTTCATAATTAGCACTTAGAGATTTAAAAAAATAGGTTGCATCATATAGGATCTGCCCTTTTATCTGTAGATCGAGATTATTATTTTTTACAATATGAAAATTAGGGTCAAATTGTATTCCTGCAAACCCAAAAATTGCCTCAACGGAAGAATACTGGATAGCAGTATTGGAACTATATAAATTTGTATTTGTGTACATTGGAATACTTTCTGCTGGTAAGCTCAACGCCCCTTCAAAAAAAGATTGAGCGTAAGAATAATTACCTAACAGTAGGTAAACCAAAATACAAATTTTTTGCTTTTGTAGTATTGCGTTCATATAATGTACTATTAAAATCCAAATATCGTCTTTGCCGTCTCTTGCAATTCAATGCTTTGTTGCTTAACTCTTTCTTCACTAATTTCTTTTAAATATTGGTCTATATCACCAATATCGCTCTCATTAGCCTGCGTATTTTTTTTAGATGGAGAAACTACAGTGTTTGGTTCTTTTGTTGCTTTGTCATAGGTTTTCTCACATTCGTCAATTGACACTTGGTATCTTTTTTCAATCGCACCAATACCGTTTATATAATTAGTCCAACACATAGAACAACAGAAACCTATATGACTTTTACATTTATGATTAGTAAATTCACATGCTGCATTAGTCGGATTCGGATAATAATAGGAACTAAACAAATTTTTTTTATCCTGATCCATCCTTGTCTGCAAAGAAGTCTTGCATTTTACCATCTGGTCAAACGGTCCCTGCGAATAAACGGTGATTGTAAATAAAAAATAGAATAATAAAGCTATAGTATTGTTTTTCATTTTATTATCATTTTGTTATTACAAATCTCAATAAAATAGAAGCAAAAAAAAATCCCAATTTATAGTGATTTTTTTTTAATTTTTTTTGAATAATTTTGTAGCTATAGGCTTTTAATATGGAAGTTAGAAAAACTACTAAAATCCAAAAGATATGGGACAACTTTTCTCTTGAAAAGTCGTGGGAGTCTTTTATAGTGGATTATTCTATTCCGAAAAAGATGTTTCTTTCGTTCCAACCTGGACCTTGTTATTATTGGCTTTTAAATGCAAAGACTGCTACTTTTGAATTGATGAGTAATGAAGTCGAAAAAGTTTTAGGATATACACCACAAGAAGCATTGTTTCCGTTTTTACTAAATCAAGTCCACCCGGATGACTTACCATATCTGTTGGAATTTGAAAATAATCTTTCTATTTTCTTTACAAAACTCCCAGTAGAGAAACGTTATGGTTATAAAATCCAATATGATTTTAGAATACGTAGGAAGGACGGTATGTATGTAAGGATTCTCAATCAGATGCTAATGGTAAAGTATAATGCAGCTACAAATACCATCCATACGTTTGGAATTCATACTGATATTTCTCACTTAAAGAAGGACAATAAACCCGTTCTATCTTTTATAGCCTTGGACAACAACGACGTATCTTATCTTGATGTTGAGAATTGCATTGTAAACTCCATCTTGAGTAAACGGGAAAAGCAAGTATTAGAACTGATGCTCGAAGGCCTTATCAGCAAAGAAATCTGCATTATTCTTAATATCTCCAAGCATACGGTAGATTCTCATCGTAAAAAAATGATGCAAAAATCAAATTCAAAATCTATTCCCGAACTTATTAAAAAGGCGATACTTAATAGATGGGTATAGGAATCAAAGAATTAACCGGATTCACAGTAAAGTAAATTGGATAAAATAATAGCGAAATAGTTAATTTTGAATATAAAAAACGGCGATTGCCGGTTTTTTGTTTATACTGCTCGCATGATTACGTTTACCGGTTACTCCCTTGTCGGTGGTGGTAACTTTTACGGAAGACGAAAGATGAAATAATGAAATGTGCCTTTTTGAAGGTGTTACTAATTTTCCTTGTGCTTATTGTAGTGTTGATGTGGAATTTGCATTTTTTTTGTAGTTATTTTGGGTTTTAGGTAAAATCGTAAGGTGGGGTTGTGGGAAATTGTTATGTTTGGGGAATATATGTAATTTTTGGGTACGAGAAAGATGCTCATGCCAGCAGGGGAATTTGATGTTTGAACGGGCTGGATTGAAAAACAGTAATGTTAAGCAAAAGCAGTTTTGGCAACAGCATAATCAGCCGATAGAGATTTGGTCGCTAAAGGTTTTTGAACAGAAATTAAATTATATTCATCAGAACCCAGTTGAAGCTGGTTTTGTTACCGATCCGGTTGATTGGAAATATAGTAGTGCTAGGAATTATGGAAGTAATGATCAGACTGTTTTAGAAATTGATTTGAATTAGATTGCGGGCACGAGCAAGATGCTCGCGCTCAATGTCATTAAGTTAAGCGAAATTAAAGTGTATCTTTCATGTTTTTAGGTACTTTTGGTTTTTGCCTATTACGATATTTATCCTTCTGCCGGTCAAATTTTCTATCGGGTCGTATGGGAATTAGGTGTTTGTTAAAAAGTTCTTTTAACTCCAAAAATATAACTTCTGTTTTTGTATCAGAATAAAACAAGGTAACAATTCTGTCTTTAAGCAGGCCGTACGATAGATTATTATTGACTTTATAGACATATTTTGTTTTGGTTCTGACTTGTAATTCTTCATTTATTTCACCCACTATTAGACTTTGGATATTTGATACAAATAGTGCAACGTAAAAGTCCTGTAAAATACTATGTTTTGAATAGCCCGAAAAATGTTCCGCCTTAAGTTTGTTTTTAAACTCATCATAAAATTTTTCTACACCCCATCTCTGAAAGTATAGATTTTTAAATATCTTAGACGGGTATTTTTTATTGTCCAAAAGTGATGTAATAAGTATCTCGGCTTCTCCCCCTGGCAGTTCTACTCTTACGAGTCTTACCATTTGATAGGTTTGATCGCTATATTGCTTATCGCTAATTTTTGTATTCTTGCCAGGATATATTTTTACAATTTTAGTTGTATTGCCACTTTCATAAAAAGCTATAATCTCATTATTAAAATCCTTTTTTGCTCGAATCACAAAATCAATATTCTGACGGTAATGTTCAAAGATCAGCTGGAATGAAGGATAACCCCTGTCATAAATAATTAAATCTTTAGGTCTTGTACATTCAAGATGCTTAATTGCAGAAGCAAGTTCTCCAACCGAAAGTGGAGCCAATTTACCATCTAATACAAAATTGTTTAAAACATCATATAAAACAGAAACTCTTGCCTGGACAACTCCTGATGGATTCTGATTTTTGGCTTGACCATATTCATTTTTAAGTTCTTCTGTATTGGGCAACGTCATCCTTGAACCGTCAACAGATAATAAGCGAAATCCTTTCCATAACTTGATTGAAGCCTCATTGTCAGTATAAAATTCGTTAATCAACGTCTGATTTAGATGTATGAAAACTTCGGGATGGATTTTATTGCGGCATTGCACAAAAGCACTTTTGGAAAAACACGCAAGTTTATTATTTCCAATAAAGACCTTTAAATGCCTTACAAAATTTTCAATTTCTAGGGAAAGACTTTTTCTTAAAAAATTCATCATGAAAAGTAATGTAGTAGAAAATGTTTGCTTTCTGGTTCTTGTAAAGTGTTTTTTTGAAACTTTGTACTTCTCAATAAGCATTGGGTTACAGATTTCACTCTTTAAAATATCAAAAATAAATATAGGTGTTTTTTTTCATAAAACTAAATAAGTAATTGATTATCAAATAAATATACGAAATATTGAACTGAAAAACAAATGTAAATCATTGATAATCAATTATTTAACACGCTAACTTAATGACATTGTGCTCGCGCTAGCGAAGGAAAACCGTAAGGTAGGGTTGTGGGAAATTGTTATGTTTGGGGATATAATATACTTTGTGGGCACGAGCAAGATGCTAGCGCTAGCGAAGGACAGGACTGAGACAGGATTGAGAAATTTGATTTTGTATAGACAAACAGATGTTCTGGCAAGAGCCAAAGATTAACTAATAACAATGAATATCTTAAATGAAAAATTTTCAATACTTTTTGATTTTAATTTTATTGGCTTCATGTGGTTCTAAAAAAGAAATCATGAAGAATTCGGAGGCTGATATGATTGCCGATTTGTTAGCACAAATTTGTAGCAAAGAGCAATTGAACAGCGAGCAATATGCTATTGAAAACATTACGAATAGGAAATTGAAAAATAATTTTCATTGCAGTTTGGAGCCATTAGATAAAAATAACTTTTTGGTAAAAATCATATTGATCCCTAAATTACCTGATGAAGATCTTCCGTATAAAGAAATTGAGGTGAATGATTTTAAGTGCTTTCTGTATGATAGCGAAAATATATCTTCCTCTTTCTATACTCCGGATGCACCTTCATGGCATTTTTTAACAAAAAAGCTAGAGAGCGATTACTTATACTACCGTTTAGACCCGTATACTCTTGATCGATCTGAAACTGAAATAAAATTATAATCTTTAAAACTTACGTGTATTATGAATAAATGGAAATTACTTGCAATACTGTTTTTATTATTAAGTTTGGGAGCTATTCAGGAAACTTATAGAATATTTACTTCTTCGGACGCTGATATTGCCGGGCAGAGAATTTCACTGATGATGATGTCTGTTGTTATGACAGGGCTGTTTGTTTTCTTGACTGTTCGGTTTTGGAGGAAGGCTAAGGTGTAAGAATTTCTGTTGCTGCCACTCTCCCGAAGCTTCGGGAGCACTCGGGATCACAGGATTGTGGAAGTTTGTGGTGGAGCTACTTTATGAGATTGCTTCGCCAATTCGCTATCGCTCGTGTCCTCCTACGTCGGAATGACAAGATTGAGGAAGTTGAGGAAGTTGAGGAAGTTGAAGATGGAGACAGGATTGGGAAGTTTATAAAAATCAATAAAAAAAATCAGAATGTTACAAGTAGTAAATAATCATATCTTATTTAAAAAATCATGAAACCAAAAAGTATTTGCCTGATCGGATTGTTCTTGTTTGTGACGAGTTATATCATGTTCTCTCAAGGTTCTAAACTGGCTTATTTTCAAGAGCCTATTGATTTTGCGCATTGGTTCAACTTGATTGGTGCGGTGTTACTGCTTTCTTTTAATAGGGTGTTTGCAAAGAGTACTCTTAATTCGGTTGCTTCTTTTTTGACTACTTTAGGCGCTATTGCCCACGTGGGCCTGTGTACGATTGATTTTATAATGTGGAGTTTTGGGAATGATGATGTCGCCAAGGCGGAGTTGGGTGAGCATATCAGCAACACGCCCGCCATTTTATATCCTTTTGTTATTATTGGGCCTTCTTTGCTGTTTATTGGATTGGCTGTACATGCTTCGCGGTTTATTAAAACCCATACTATACCTGCTTTAATGGTTATACTTGGAGCGCCTGCTGTTGGGTTTTCTTTTTTTGTACTGAAAGATGGACTGTATATGGTATTGAGTTGTTTGCTTTTTGCCCTGGGATTGGTTTTGCTTTTGTATAGGAAGGAAAAAGAGGAAATAGTAACAGGATAATGAATAATTTCCAGCAAAGGATTATCTTCGGCTCTTAGACCGAATTATTATTATACGATCAATGATTACAACTAAAAAGTTTCAACTTACGAAAAACGAATACCTGTCTATTATTTGTAGAATCTTGCTAAAGAAAAAATGGTGGTTATTTGTACTAATGTGGTTAACCGCTCTAGTGATTGCATTTGAAGAGAACAAAGACTCTTTTGAAATTTTCCTTATGCTTTTTTCGTTTTTTTATCCACTAATTGTATTTTTTGAATATTGGCGGTTTGCCAATTCAAAACAAAACAAACTCATCTTTACTGAAAGACAGCATGAAGTTTTTACGGATAGGATTGTTAGTCATCTAGGGAATGCTACCGAAAGTACCATTGCTCTAGAAAACTTTATTAAAGTATCTGAACTAAAAGACGTCTACCTTTTATATATTTCAAAAAATCAAAGTGTCTATTTTCCAAAACGTATTTTTGAAACGACTGAAGATGAGAATTGGTTTAGAAATGAAATATTTTTGAAAATTAAAAATAAATAGAAATTTCGCACTTACAATCAATATATCAGTTAATTATGTTCTCTTTTTTTAAAAAACAAAAAGTAAGTATAAATTCGGTTGAGGTTCCGGATTTTGGTTGGAAAGTATTGCAAAAAAACAGTTCAGTAATTCAATGGATTAATCCAGAAGAGACCACTGCTATTTCTGTGAATTTCTTTAATAGGCCACCCGATATTCCCACTATAAAAGATCTTGATTTGCTTAGGGCAACTTATAGAAAAGGTATTTCATCTGCAAACGGTGGACTTATAAAAGTAGTTATTGGTAAGATAAAAGATATTCCTGTGGCTAAAACAATTTTTAAAATACCTGAAGAACCATCTGGAATGAGCTATCTTGCTTCATTAACAATTCCTTTTGAAGATTGTAGTTTTGTAATTAAAGTTCAGTGTGTCGAAGCTGGTTCTACTGGAATGAGAGATGCTGTTATTGCTACTACACTTATGGCAAGTGGCGAGTTGACAATTGGAGAAAATGGGTATGAGAATTGGTTTTCGGACCCGTATGATCCCGACTTTAAAGATGGAACTTTGATGAATAAGTCGGAACAGGAAATTTATGACAGTCAATTTCCAAACCATCCTTTGGCACAGGCAAGAAAACTAATTGAAAAGATTGCTAACGAAGTAAATTTTAAATCTGAAATTGAAAAACTTAGTGTACTGAGCAGATAGCTGCCAGACTAAACTAAAAACAAACGAACACATGCAAGAGACACCATTGCGACTCGATGGAATTAATGATAGTATTTATGGGGGCTTTGGCGAACGCTTGGGTGCCTTACTGTTGGATGGTCTTATTACGATACCTCTAATTCTTTTTAGCCAGTATCTTAATTCTACTGAGAAGGATATGTTTTTTTATACCGTGATTCCAAATCTGATGTTTACTATTGGTTATTATGTGTATTTACCAAAAATGTATGGCGGTACGCCTGGAAAATTAATAATGGGCATTAAAATCCTAAAAATTAATGGAGCCGAAATCGGCTGGAAAGAAGCTTTTATGAGGCATCTCGTGGTACTCCTATTAACCATTTTCAGTTCAGTTTTAATGATTCATGCTATTCTGGAGGCAGACCATACGACTTTTGATGATTTGAGTTGGTTTACACAATTGGAATATCTAATGTCGTTTTCGCCCCTCTTGTTTTCGATTTATAGTTGGTTGACTAACATTTGGACTTGGGGTGAGCTGATTGTCTTACTTACTAATCCGCGAAAGAGGGCACTCCATGACTATATGGCCGGGACGGTGATTGTAAAAAAAATGTATATTGGACGTATTCAGGCAAAGATGGCTGAAACGGAATGGAAGCAATAAAACGTACTATGAAAAAAAAATTATCAATTAGTACCATAGTGCTATCACTGGTGGTCTTTTCTTTTTTTAGTTGGACTACTGTTCAACAGGATGATTTTGTATTTCAGAAAGGAAATCAAAAAGTGGCATTGGAATTGGAAAATGGAATAAAGTATCTGAAATGGAATGAGACTGCAAAACTTAAGATAAGTGTTGAGAATATTCCTAAAAGTTTATCCGTTTATGGAAGGGGATTGAAATTACTAAAGGGTTCTAATGCGACTACCAACGAAAGTATTTGGGCTATAACTCCCGAAAAAAAATACTTGACAAATGACACTTTGAAAATAACTGTGGTGGGTAAGGATTTGAAAGATAAATCGTGGACGCATGATTTTAAATTTTTGGTCAAATAGAATTAGTAACTTATAATATGCTTAAAATTAAATTATCTATTTTACTTATAGCAGTAATCGTATTGTCCTATTTCTGTTTTAATCCTATTATATTCAATAATGAAGACAGGCAGGATTATGCTTCTCAATATTCAATTAAAGAGGGGAAAGTTAAAATTTTAAAAGATTTGGATTTCACCAAAAACGAATATAAGGCATTATTAATTATTCGTGACAAAATTGATTTGTCGGATAAAATCAAAGGTACGGTTCTCGAAACTGAAGATATTACTATTTTAAAAAGCATTCAAAAAGAATGGAAATTCACGAAGACTAATGGAGATTTAGCAACAGTAGAGAATGAATTATTGATTTATGAAAATGAAACAATACTATTTAGAACAGGCATTGTACTTGATCAGAAGAAGAATAGTAATCTGCAAGGTTTGCAAAATAGCGACATGGGCTGGTTGCGTTCCAATACAGATCTAATAGAACAATGTAGTAGATTTGAGAGGGTTTATTTTCCTTTGTGTTTTTTATGATGGAGTGTTTATTTTTGTAATGGTACTAAAATTCAATAATGTGTAAATATGGTTCAAGAACTAGTTGAGGAAGTTTTATGGGGTTTTGTAAACAATGTTTCTCTGAAGATTGGAGTTGCTCTACGATGGATTTGGTTTGGAAGAAGACTTGGATTTGAGGAAATTCTTGACAGCAAATGGAATATCAGGATTGGAATGGTTATTGTTTGTTTGGTTGTTACAGCAATTATTGTAATTATTGCTTAAGTAGCAAAACTTAAAACAATATGAATTTATTCGCACAGGCTTTATTACTCTTGCTTAGTCCAACGATCCTTCAATTGATCTTTGGGAGTCTTGCGATGAAAAAACGGATAAGGTTGCCCTTTGGATTTATAAGCTTGTTGTGTTGCATTGGGCAATTGTTATTTATTTTCCTAGCGATCAGGATTATTGCTATAGATGCACAAAATCAAAACGTCAGATGTGGAATGCCACAAGCTTCGGTATTTGTAGCGGGTGTTTTTTTTGGCCTGATTTTATTGAGTACTATACTTGTTCAATTGGTTATTCGAGCAAGAATTAATAGACGGAAAAGTTATTAAGGAATTAATGCTCCCATCACAATAAAGTTTGTAGCATAAAAGGTTCTCGATACTTCCCCAAGGTTTCTCTTGCAAACAATTGCTCAACTCGAACTGACGAAACGAACAGCTATTTTTGAATACTAATACACAGCTATTCTTTAAAAAAAATTAATTAATATTACATCTCTAAAATTTTTATTATTTAAAACATTATAAAAAATAAATATGAAAAAAACAATATTCATTGTCCTAACCTTCCTTTCCATCCAAGCCTTTTCGCAACAGAATGATGCTTATAAAGAGTTTATTGACAAGGCAAAAAAAGAAGCAATTGTGGATGGCCAGGATATGGAGGTATATGACTTACTCAATGATTTTTATGAACAGGTCTTGCAATCTGATAGTGGAGAATTGAATCCGGATATGGCTACAAGAATCCAGCATTTCTATGAAAACAAGGAGGCTAAAAACAAGCACCTGCTTGTTATGTTTTTGGGTTATCAGGAGTATATCAGTGCAACAACTCAGGCAAGGCAAAGGCTTGATGGAGATTTCCAGAAGAGTTTATTGGATGATCTGGAGCATGAAATTGAGAAAACGTATGGGAAAGTTCCTGTACTGATTCACATTTATAAGGCCGAAGCATTGCGTTCTGCTGGAAATGTGGAAGATGCGAAGAAAACAATTTCAGATGCGTTGAAGAATTTTCCCAATTCGGTGCCTCTAAAAGTTTATTCTTATGTTGATTCTATGAATGAAGATCTAAAAATGGATCTTATAAAAAATCATTCCAACCATTGGATGGTGAAGCAATTTGGGATAAAATAATTTCGCAAGTTTTTCTTTCACAAACCTTTTCTCAACTCGAACCGACGAAACTAGTAGCTATTTACGAAGCCTAATACAGAAGATATTCTTAAAAAAAACATACAAATCTGAAAACCTTTAAACCGCAAAGTTCTTGCGGTTTTTTATTGCCTGAAAATCATACTTTCCTCTTCTATTTCTTTTCACAACATTTTTTCCAAGTATGACAATTATCATATTTTACCCCAACGTCCAAGTCTAACTTTGCTGGACACAAACTAGAGGTATGAGTGTCATTTATGTATTAATCTCCATCAGCATCTTCGTTGCGATTTGCTTTTTTATTGCTTTTATAACGGCAGTAAGAACAGGCCAGTATGACGACGATTACACGCCATCGGTCAGAATGCTTTTTGACGATGAGCTCAGGAAAGAAGAACCAAAATCAATACAAACAACAGCAGAAAAACAAGTTTAACCATGGAAATGCAACAATTTTATTACGACAACAAAATTGTAAAGAAGTTCATTTACGCTACTATCCTTTTTGGAGTAGTTGGGATGGCAGTTGGGCTATTATTGGCCACATTGTTTTTGTTCCCTAACCTCACCGACGGCATTTCGTGGTTGAGTTTCGGGCGATTACGACCTTTACACACCAATGCGGTAATCTTCGCCTTTGTTGGGAATGCGATGTTTGCCGGTATTTACTATTCGCTTCAGCGATTGTTGAAAGCCAGAATGTTCAGCGACTTTTTGAGCAGCCTGCACTTTTGGGGATGGCAATTGATTATAGTAGCCACCGCCATAACACTGCCAATGGGCTACACCTCATCAAAGGAATACGCCGAAATGGAATGGCCGATCGATATCGCGATTGCCTTGATCTGGGTGGTATTCGGGATCAACATGATTGGAACGATTATCAAAAGAAGGGAACGGCACCTGTATGTTGCCATCTGGTTTTACCTTGCCACGTTTGTGACGGTAGCCGTCTTGCACATCTTCAACAGCTTGTCGCTGCCAGTATCGGCTATGAAAAGCTACTCTGTTTATGCAGGGGTTCAGGATGCGTTGGTGCAATGGTGGTACGGTCATAATGCGGTTGCGTTTTTCCTTACGACACCTTTTCTGGGATTGATGTATTATTTTGTTCCGAAAGCGGCAAACCGTCCTGTATATTCGTATCGACTTTCTATCATCCACTTCTGGTCGCTGATTTTTATCTATATCTGGGCTGGACCTCATCACCTGTTGTATTCTGCCCTGCCAAACTGGGCTCAAAATTTAGGGGTGGCGTTTTCCATCATGCTGATTGCTCCGTCCTGGGGTGGTATGATCAATGGACTCTTGACCTTAAGGGGTGTTTGGGACAAGGTTCGCGTTGAGCCTGTCTTGAAATTCTTTGTGGTCGCGATTACCGGTTATGGTATGGCGACTTTTGAAGGCCCGATGCTTTCGCTTAAAAACGTAAACGCCATTGCCCACTTTACGGATTGGATTGTGGCCCATGTTCATGTTGGTGCCTTAGCATGGAACGGCTTTCTTGCCTTTGGTATGATTTACTGGCTGATTCCGAGAATGACAAAAGGGGCTTTATATTCTACAAAATTGGCCAACTTCCATTTCTGGATTGGCACGTTGGGAATCATCATGTATACGCTTCCGATGTATGTAGCGGGATTTGTACAAGCTTCCATGTGGAAACAATTCAACCCAGACGGAACGCTGATGTATGGTAACTTCTTGGAAACTGTGACACAGATTATGCCCATGTATTGGATGAGAATGATTGGTGGTTGCCTGTACATCTTCGGGATGTTTGTCCTGGTGTACAATATCTACAAGACGATTAGAGCCAACACTATCATTGAAGACGAATTGGCAGAAGCCCCTGAATTGCAAAAAATAAGCAAGGGCAGGATTAAAGGCGAGAAATTCCACCCTTGGTTGGAAAGAAAACCAATCCAATTAACGATTCTGGCTACGGTTGCCATCCTTATAGGGGGAGCGATACAGATTATCCCCACCCTGATGGTGGACTCCAATATTCCGACCATTGCAAGTGTGAAACCCTATACTCCTTTGGAACTGGAGGGCCGTGATCTATACATCCGTGAGGGTTGTGTGGGTTGCCACTCCCAGATGGTTCGTCCTTTCAGAAGTGAGGTGGAACGTTATGGTCCACAATCTAAAGCGGGAGAATTTGTATACGATCGTCCGTTTTTGTGGGGTTCTAAACGAACAGGTCCCGATTTGTTGAGGGTTGGCCAAAAATACAACGACAACTGGCATTTCAATCACTTATGGGACCCACAAAGTACTTCATCAGGTTCTATTATGCCGGGTTACAAATGGTTATTTGACAACGAGCCGATGGATTTCACAGACATAGAAGCGAAGATGAAAACGATGCAGAAACTTGGTGTTCCTTATTCCGACCACGATATTGCCACTGCACAACAAGCCATCCTGAAACAGGCAACTGCCATCGAGATGAACCTGCATGCTGACCCGGATTTTGTAAAAAGTTATGACAACAGCAAGAAGACGGCTGAAGTCAAAGGAGAACAGTTTGTTCCGATGCACAAGAGGGAAATTGTAGCACTTATTGCCTACCTGCAAAGGCTCGGAACCGATATTAAAGTAAAAGACAACCTTAAAAAATAGCAATCATGTTCGAAGCAATCAAACACAATATGGAAACCATAGCGGGAGTAGAAATCTATCCAATCCTCTCCCTGCTGCTCTTCTTTCTGTTCTTTTTGGCACTTGGTATTTGGGTTTTCTCGTATAAAAAAGAGAAGATTGAAGAATTGAGTCAGATTCCACTGAACCATAAATAAGTAAAGTCATGAAAAAATTAATTCCAGTATACATAAGGGTTCCCGTAATTTTCTTTGCCGTTTTTGGTGCAATGGAGTTCTTTATTGACTCTGGCGACCGCCCTGCCTTTATCAAATACCCAATGCTGTTGTTGTTCCTGTTGGTATTCCTATTTATTTTGATAGCAATAGAAATGACGATAAGTGCTGTGGATAATGTGACCTATAGCATAATGACCGATGAGCAACGAAAACAATTGGACGAAGCCACCAACCTCAGCCTTACCGAAAGCGAATGGTACAAAAACCTAATGAAAAGGCTGACCAAGACAGAACCAATCGAAAATGAAGGCCAATTATTATTAGACCACGATTACGACGGCATCAAGGAGTTGGACAATAATTTACCGCCTTGGTGGGTGTATCTTTTCTACGGCTGTATCTTTTTTGCTGTTGCTTATATGGTGAAATACGAAATTATGGGGGCAGATAATCAGGAGATGGAATTTCAGAAAGAGATGGCTCAGGCTAAAATCGACATCGAGGAATATAAAAAGACAGCTCCCGATTTGATGGACGAAAAAACGGTTATCCTTTTGACTGATGCATCGGAATTAACAAAAGGGAAAACCATTTTCGAAACCAATTGTGTGGCGTGTCACCGGGCTGATGGTGGTGGACAAATTGGCCCAAACCTGACGGATGACAAGTGGATTTTAGGTGGAGGCATCAAAAACATCTTCCATACCATTACCAACGGCGGACGCGATGGAAAAGGAATGGTGGCCTGGAAAGGCAATTTAAAACCTACCGAAATTCAACACGTCGCAAGTTATATCATCTCCTTAAAAGGCACCAATCCAAAAGATGCAAAAGCCCCTGAAGGCGATGTCTGGGTGGATGACTCAGCAAAAGAAGTAGCTCAAAAATAAAATCATTTAGCCACTGATTCACAGATTTTTTAAGTGTGGATTTTAAAAAAAATAATCAGTGAATCTGTGGCAAATAAAACAAACAAATCATGCATGATGTAGGAGATGATGAAGCATTTAGGGACACCATCGGGACGATTGATGAGCACGGAAAACGTAAGTTTATCTTCCCGAAAAAACCCAGCGGAAAGTTCTATGATTACAGGAAATATGTAAGCTATGTTTTACTGGCTATTTTGGTCGCCAATCCGTTTATCAAAATTAATGGCAACCAGTTTATGCTGTTCAATGTTATGGAACGCCGGTTCAACATTCTAGGCTTTCCGTTCTGGCCTCAGGATTTCTATCTTTTTGTAATGTTGATGATTGCCGGGATAGTGTTTGTGATCCTTTTTACAGTAGTCTATGGTCGGATTTTCTGTGGATGGATTTGTCCCCAAACGATTTTCCTCGAGATGGTGTTCCGAAGAATCGAATATTGGATTGAAGGCGACCGAGGAGCTCAAATGCGTTTGCACAAGCAAGAATGGAATGTTGAAAAAATCCGCAAGAAAGGAATAAAATGGACCCTCTTTTTTATTGTTTCTTTTTTGATTGCAAATGTTTTTCTGGCGTATGTGGTAGGAAGCGACCAGCTTTATTTGATGGTCAAGGAAGGTCCGTTGCAACAGTCGAGCAACTTTATTGCCCTACTGATTTTTACAGGTGTTTTCTATTTTATTTTTGTTTGGTTTCGGGAACAGGTTTGCATTATTGCTTGTCCGTACGGAAGATTGCAGGGTGTCCTATTGGATAACAAGTCCATCAATGTCGCCTATGATTTTGTCCGTGGCGAAAAGGAAGTTGGCCGTGCAAAATTCAACAAAAAAGAAGAAAGAAGCCTGACTGGAAAAGGCGATTGTATTGATTGCAAGCAATGTGTAAATGTTTGTCCGATGGGAATTGACATCCGAAACGGTACACAGTTGGAATGCACGAATTGCACTGCTTGTATAGACGAATGCGATACGATCATGGATAGTGTTGGTTTACCAAAAGGTCTCATCCGATATGCATCCGAAGATGAAATCGAGAAAAAAGAACCTTTCAAGTTCACGACAAGAATGAAAGGTTATACCGCAGTGCTCCTCATCCTGGTTGGAATTTTCATCGGAATGCTCTTTTTAAGAAACGATATGGAAACTACGGTTTTGCGACTTCCAGGACAATTGTTCCAGCACAAAGGCGACAATATCAGCAATGTTTACACCTATAAAATCGTCAACAAGACGGTGAAGGATTATAAGGATGTGCACTTTAAGCTTATTTCCCATAAGGGAGAAATTAAAAAAGTGGGCGACTCGCATTTCAAGGTGATGAACCAAGGCATGACACAAGGGACACTTTTTATAGAGATCAATCAATATTTGCTGGAAACCGACAAGACGCAATTGGAAATCGGGATTTATAACGGTGATGATTTATTGGAAACCACGACGACCAATTTTTTAAGTCCGAGGAGTTTTAATTAAAGACAAATAATTTTTAACCACATAGAGACATAGAAATTTTGTTTGTCTAAAAAGGCATTTCATTTGTGGATAGTTTTCATAGCTATGTGCAGCTATGTAAAGTAAAATTCTTTTATACGTTTTGTAAAGCTATGTTTCTATCCGCCTCGGCGGGACAAGTGTGATAAAACAACTTAATGTTAATAAAAATTAAATAAGATGAAAATCAACTGGGGAACATCAATCGTAATTGCATTTGGGTTGTTTATGGCGTTTATCTTGTTCTTTGTTTTCAAAGTGCAATCGAATCCCAAATACGACAACGAACTTGTAGTGGAAGAATATTACAAGCACGATGCCCGTTTTCAGGAAGAAATGCAGAAGATACAAAGTGCAGAAGACTTGATTGTAAAACCAAAAATAGAAGCTCTTGAGAAAGGTATAAAAATCACTTTCCCATCCGAATTCAAGCTTAAAAATATTAAAGGAAAAGTATCCCTCTACCGGCCGTCTAACAAAAAATTGGATTTCGAGATTCCGATTTCGTTGTCTGATTCTACTTTGCTCATACCTGAAAACAAGTTGGTAGGCGGTCGATGGGATATTACTTTGAACTGGAGTTATGAAGGGAAAGAGTTTCAGTTTAAGGAAGTGTTATACCTAGAATAGCGTATAAGTTGTCAGTTGTAGGTTGTCAGTTATAAACTGTACGTTCAAACTACTGATAACCAATAACCGACAACTGATAACTTACAACAGATAACAAAATGCTCACCACCGCCCTACTTTTCGGCCTTATAAGCAGTTTCCATTGCATTGGGATGTGTGGTCCTATCGCGATGATGTTGCCTGTAGAGCGGAACAATCCTGCGAAGAAAGTTACGCAGATTATTATCTATCATCTGGGGCGATTGACGGCTTATGGTTCGATTGGATTAGTGTTTGGATTGATTGGGAGGGGCTTTTATCTGGCGGGAATCCAACAGCAATTGTCCATCTTTATTGGACTTTTAATGATACTTGTCGTATTGGTTCCGGAAAGAATCTTTGCAAAATACAATTTCTCAACACCCGTCTTCAGATTGATTTCTAAGATGAAAACCGCATTGGGAAGGCAGTTCAAAAACCGAAGTTACAAATCTTTATTCATCATCGGGTTGCTCAACGGATTGTTGCCATGCGGGATGGTGTATGTGGCTCTCTTTGGTGCCATTGCGATGCAGAATGCCGGTCTTGGCATTTTGTATATGGTGCTCTTTGGCCTGGGAACCATCCCGATGATGAGTGCTGTGGTGTATGTACAATCCTTTATTACGGTTTCGGTGCGGAATAAAATCCAGAAGGCCATTCCTTATGTGGCGGTTTGTATTGGGGTTTTGTTTGTATTGAGAGGTTTGGGACTTGGGATTCCTTATGTTTCGCCTTCTAGTATGAGTTTGTTTGTGCAAGGGAGTGCGAATTGTCATTGAGAGGAAAGAAGCAAGAGAAAAGACATAGGCTTAGAACAGATATTTTAATGCTCCGAACATCAATTACCCTACTCAGAACGTCATCAATGAGCAAAATAATTTCATCGACGAGGTTGCCTAATGAAGAATGAAAATCAAATGAACATGGCTAGGCATTATGCAATACTCATAAAGCTCCATTCATTTTTCCTTTCTACAATAGTCCAAAGACACTGTTATTATAAAAAATAAAGCTTTCTTGTAAAAACATCTATCCAATTGATTGTTGCAAAGGAAAAAAATTAAGCTCCTTGCTTTTCTCCAAACTTATATTTCCTATTCCTATAAAATAATAAAGAGGCAATGTAATTAACTATTTATCATTTTACATTGCTTAATATTGTGGGCACG
>Ga0247817_10000691_pt1 | contig 18078 bp, 12 predicted proteins | sample UWRJL212509R1_FD_178010 | JGI IMG/M metagenome (GOLD analysis project Ga0247817, IMG submission 178010) | Plant litter microbial communities from Arlington Agricultural Research Station in Wisconsin, United States - UWRJ-L212-509R-1 | ecosystem: Environmental > Terrestrial > Plant litter >...
CTCAAGGAACGCATTTACGCGAGCTTCACCGGGCTGTCGATTCTCGCCGCGCTCACCGCAGCGGGGCACGCGACCGCGTCAAGCGCGCTGATCTCGGTCGCGGTCGGAATCATCGGAATCTCGGCGGCGGGATTTCTCGCCGAAGTTGTCGCGCACCAGGTCGCGCACAAGGCATTTCCGAACCGCCGCGAGCTGGGCACAATGGCGGCCATCGCACTTGGGGCACTGGGCTCAGCTTCGGCGCCGCTCATACTTCTCGCGCTCGCGGCATTCGGTGTTGTGGCCACCGATCTCGCGCTGTCGATAAGCATGGGCCTCTACGCCGCAACTCTCGTTGTCATCATGCTTCTCGCTGCCGCGCGCAGCGGTCTACGCCCGCTTCAGCAACTCGTTTCAGCCGCCATGCTCGTGGGGCTCGCCGCGGTCGTCGTCGGTGTGCTTCTCCTCGCGCACCTGCACTAGCCCTAGCGGGGCACGTACACCCAGGCCGCTGTGCCCGACTCGAGAGTGACCTCGATGCGGCGGTAGCCGACACGCTCGTAGTGGTCGGCCGCCGCGAGCTCTTCTTCCGTGACATCGAGTGTGCCACCGGTGACGCGATCGCCCGGCTCGCCCTCGAGAAGCGCGGGGTGAATGTCTTTGCCGCTCGCGCGGATGACCTCCGGATCAGTGATGCGCAGCTCGCCGATGCGGTAGCCCGCGAGGGCATCCGGAGTCGTTGCAACTGCGCGGCCGAATAGCTCCTGCTGCACCGACTCGAGCTGCAGGGTTCCGAAAGAGAAGATGGGGTGGGTCATTTCTTCACTGTATCGAGTCGGTGGCCCGGCCTAGTGTTGAGCCGTGGCCGTTCACACGCTGACTCGCGAGCACGCTCGCCAGATTGCCGTGCGCGCCGCCGGCCTCGATGCCAACCGCCCTGACGACGTCATCGGCGCCGTGCAACAGATCGCGATGCTGCGCGTCGAACTCACTCCAACCGTTGCACCGGCGGCCGACCACATACTGTGGTCGCGACTCGGGTCGTCGTACGCACCGATCGACCTCACGCGCGCGCTCTCGCACGGGCTGCTTTTCGAACGGGGGTGGATGCTGCGGCCGATGTCTGACCTTGGGCTCTACCTCGAGGGCATGCGCACCTGGGCCGATCGCGCTTCGGTGCGTGGCTGGCTGCGCGACAACGAAGACTTTGCCCAGGCGATCCTCGATCGCATTGGTGACGATGGGGCGCTCACCTCACGCGACATTCCCGACGAGGCGGTGGTTCCCTGGCCCTCCACCGGGTGGACAAACAATCGCAACGTCACGCAGATGCTCGAGATTCTGCATATGTCGGGCAAACTCGCCGTCGTCGGGCGAGCCGGCCGTCTGCGCGTCTGGGATCTCGCGGAGCGCGTGTTCGACGACGTGGCAGCCGTGCCACTCGACGAAGCGCGGCTCATCCGCAGCCAAAAGCTGCTCGCTGCCTGCGGGGTGATGCGCGACAGCATCGCTGTGGCGCCGACCGAACTGCACTCCGCGGCACCGGCCGGCGAACCCGCGGTCATCGACGGTGTGCCCGGCAAGTGGCGCGTCGACCCCGCCCAACTCGACCTCGCGTTCGAGGGGCGCACAACACTGCTGTCGCCCTTCGACCGGTTGATGACCGACCCGGCCCGGGTGTCGCGTTTGTTTGAGTTCGACTACAAACTCGAGATGTACAAGCCGGCGAAGACGCGCATCTGGGGGCAGTTCGCGCTGCCGATCCTGCACGGGTCGTCGCTCATCGGAAAGGTCGACGCGCGCTCCGACCACGACTCTGGCCGATTCATCGTGCACCGCGTTCACGAAGATTCGCCATTCTCTCGCTCAACCCGCGCAGCAGTCGACGAACAGATCGAGTCGTTCGCCGACTGGCTGCGGTTGCGGGTCGACCGCTCGTAGGGGTTGCTCAGGTGCGCTGCGGTAACCTCCGCGGCGCGGGTTTTCGCTCTCAGAAACGGGTGCCGCGACATCCATAGGATCGCCCTATGAAGTGTCCGAATGACTCAGCCACCCTTGTTATGAGCGAACGCAGCGGCGTCGAAATCGACTACTGCCCCGAGTGCCGCGGAGTGTGGCTGGATCGTGGCGAGCTCGACAAGATCCTTGACCGCGCGGCGGCGGAGTTCGCGCCCACCGCGCCCGCGGCGGCACCCGTCGCGCCCGTCATCATCGCGGCACCCGCTGCCCAGCCGCAGCGGCCGCAGTACCCCGCTCGCACTCCGCAATACGGTGAGCGCGACCGTGGGTACAACAACCGCGACGGTGGCTACAACAACCACTACAACCAGCGCCCGAAGAAAAAGGAAAGCTGGCTGAGCGACCTGTTCGACTAGAACGTTCGGCCGCGACATCCACCCCTCACCGGGCGGCGGTCGCCAGCGGGCTAGTCGCTCGCGGCGACCAAGGCCGCGAATGCCGCCGCACGCTCCTGAAGCGTCGCGATGCGCTCGAGGCGTGCGGCCTCGACGTCGTAGCCGAGGTAGGCGACGGGCGGCAGCATGCGCACGTTCTTCGAGCACTCGAAGTTCTGGCAGATGAGGGTCGCGACGGTGTCGCCCTTGCGGCCGGCGGCACCCGACTTGCGCGCCGCGTAGAACACAACGTCGTTGGGCAGGGTGATGTCCTGGCACCACGAGCACTGGGCGCGCGAGCGTGGTCCGGCTTCGGCCTGCCGCAGGATCACGCCAATGAATCCATCGGCGACCGGCGCGACGACGTACGACCGGCGCGCGATCTTCGGGTCACGCCAGCCCAGGTAGTCGAGCTTGTGCCAGTCGATCGCGGCGAAGCCCGCGGGCAGGGTGATGTCGGTTACCTCTTTGCGCGACGCGTTGACGAACGCCTCGCGGATGTTCTTCTCGTTAATTGAGAGCATGCAAATTCTCCAGTCGAAACAGCCCAGAAAGGGCACTCAATGGCACAGAGCTGTGCCAGGTCAGTTCGAGCTGGAGCTATCTAGCGCCGACGGAAGAGCCGTCGACGACCTCCTGACGCCGCGCTGGCGTTGAGAATGAACGGGAGTGATGCACGAGTTCAGCTTAGTCACCGAGGGTGACGACCACTTTGGCAGCCGAGACGCCCCCGGCCTGCACGTCGATCGCGCGCTGCACAGCATCGAGTCCGTGACCGACGACGAGCGGCTCTGGTGCGGCCGTGTAGCGACCGTCGGCGAGCGCGGCTGGCAGAAACTTCTCGTAGAGAATCGTGCTGACCTCGTTGTTCATCAGCGAGCTGCCCCAGATGAACTTTGCGCCGATACCCCTGATGCTCGCCCGAATCATCAGCGGCAGAGTGGATGCAACAAGCCGCATGCCAAGACTGGCGAGCTGCGGTGTGACGCTCTTGTCGGGCGAGATCTCATCGAACGATGCACCACCGGTCGCGATCGAGACGAACTTTCTCCCCTCGCTCGCCGCGACGATGTCGAGACACTGCGCGGCCGAACCGGTGGCGACCGCGAGCGCGCCGGCGAGCTGCTTTCCACGCAGCGCGGCGACGATGTCCGCTACGGCAGTCGGGCTCGCGTAGTCGAAGACCTGCGTCGCGCCGAGTGACCTGACATAGGCGAAGTTTCGGGCGGAGGCGGTTGTGATCACGTCGTAACCGGCGGCGACCGCGAGCTGGATGGCGTTGCTCCCGACACTCGTCGAGCCGCCCCAAATCACGAGCGTCTGGCCTGTTGGCTTCGCGCTGGCCGAGGGGTACTCGAGCGCTAGCTGATCTTTCTGAAACAGTCCGCAGGCGGCAGTTGAGATCGCCAGCGGTAGCACCGCAGCGTTCTCGTAGGCGAGGAACTCGGGGATAGCCGCTGCCATCCGCTCTCGCACCACGGTGTAGAGCTGGAACGCACTGCCCGAGGCTGCGTTGCTCGCCTTCTCGATGCCCACGGCATGGGCGAGAACGCGATCCCCGATGGCGAAGCGCGTCACACCGTCGCCGATCTCGACGACCTCACCCGCGACATCCGAACCTAGAACAAACGGGTATTTGACCCATGAATACATGGCGTTGCCGCCGTTCTGCTTGTATCGGTCGACGGGATTGATGGCCACGGCGCGATTGCGGATAACGATCTCGCTGCGGTTCGGGTGGGTGTATGGCGCAGGCGAGACTTCGAGGCGCGCACGGGACGCGGGGATCCAGGCGGCGGCGTTCTCGAACATGGTTTCTCGTTTCGATCGTGATGACATTGCGTGCCATCACGATACACACTTATGACATGCCGTGTCATCACCTATCATGAAGTTATGACCCGGTGGCAGCCCGACGCACGTTCGCGCCTCGAGCGAGCCGCGACCGAGCTATTTCTCGAGCAAGGATTCGCGGCGACGACCGTTCCGCAGATCGCCGCTCGCGCCGACCTCACGACTCGCACGTACTTTCGGCACTTCGCCGACAAGCGCGAGGTGCTTTTCAACGTCGAGAACGAACTACCGAGCGTTGTTGCCGAGGTCATGGCAAACACGCCCGCGAACCTCGGCCCCCTGGACGCCATCGGGCACGCGTTGACACTTGTCGCGACGACCCGCCTCGAGGGCTACCGCGACCACATGGGTGTGCGTCGGTCAATCATCAAATCCGACTCCGGTCTCCGTGAGCGCGACCTCAACAAGGGCGCAGTGCTTACGGCCGCGGCCCGAACCGCATTCCTCGGTCGCGGCCTCAGCGACCTCGACGCCACTGTCGCCGCGCACACCTCGACCCTGGTCTTCAACGCGTCGGTGGATCGCTGGCTCGACGACGACTCCGGGCGCCCGCTCACAGCCTTTCTGACCGAGACGATCGCGTCGGTTCGGGCAATCTCCGAGCCCTGAGGCGAGGCATTGCTGCCCTCGAACAGGGTTGGGGGGTGTTGTGCTTTCAGAAGTTCTATTCGCGGCCCTGCCAGGTCGCGATGTCGACGACGTTGCCCTCAGAGTCGATGAGCGACCAGTAGGCGGGAGCATTGCGGTCGCTGAGCACCCTGCCTCCCGCGTCAAGAATGGCGTCGACCCTCGCATGCGCCTCATCGTGGGGCAGCGAGACATCCACGTGAATTCTGTTGCGCGGTGCGACGTACTCTTTCGTGACGAAGCCGAACGTTGGGCCTATGAGGTTGGGCTCAACAATGTCGGTCTCGGAGACACGTACGTACCCGAGCGCGGCCTGCCAGAACCCGAGCACGCTCTCGCGGTCGACAGTGTCGAAAGCGACCTGGATGTGCTGCACCTTCGACGGGTCGGCCTCGATGCCGAGCTCGGCGGCGCTTAGCGAGATCCGTTGCGCCAGCGCGAGGTCGAGATCGCTCAGGCCAACACCGATCGTGATGACCTGCACGGTGACGGTGTCGTCGCGCAGGTCGACGAGCGGGTCGTGGGCGAGGTCGGCGGCGTGCTCGGCGATGGCAGCGACGAGCTTTGCCCCTGTGGCGAAGTCACCGGTGCGAAAGAGCGTCTTCGCGCCCCAGAACAGCACGCGCCAGTCGGCGACCCCTTCAGCGGCAGAAAAGTCAGAATCTGAAATCTGTTCGGTCATGCGATGACGCTACTCCTGCCCGCCGACACGACCAACGGTCCCCCTCAAAGTGGCGGCAGACAAGCCTGTAGACCCCACATGTCGGACACAGGTATTTGCAACTTGGTCGCGCTCTTGCGCACGATATCGCCACATTTGCAGAAATTATGCATCTTTTCGCGATTTACACCCCCGTAACGCGCAAGAAACAACCGACTCCTAGGCTGCTCGACACCCTTAGTCGACGAATCCCTCTCGGGCAGAACGTTGACGTTTATCGAGAATCCGAAAGAGACCTCATGGCGCTCGCACCACGAAGAACTGCAGCCCTGCTCACCCTCAGCCTTGTGGCTGGGGCGATCGTCGCGACGGGAGGTGCAACTGCCGCCTACGGCGCCACAGACCCGATCGCGGGCGGCCTCACCTCCGGCGACGTTTTGTTCCCCAATCAGGGCAACTCGGGCTACGACGCGCTGCACTACGACATCGACCTCTCGGTAAACGTTGCGATTGCGGCTACCAACAACGCCGTTGCAACGACGACTTTCTCGTCGGCAACGACCACGGTGCGCGCACAGACCACTGGCGCGCCGCTCTCGTCGTACGCCTTCGACTTTCAGGGGTCTGCGTCGACACTCGCCGCCGCAACTCTCAACGTCAACTCGGTCACGGTCAACGGCGAACCGGCAACGTTCAGCCGTATCGAAAACACGACAACGAGCAACGCTACGACCGACGTGCACAAGCTCATCGTGACCCCCGCAACCCCGGTCGACGGAACGTTCACAACGGTTGTGAAGTACTCGGGCATTCCGGTGAGGCACGCCGACACCGACGGTTCGTCGGAGGGATGGAACGCCACAACTGACGGTGCGACGTTCGTCAATCAGCCGATTGGCGCGATGACCGCCTACCCCAACAACAACACACCCAACGACAAGGCGACGTACACAATCTCGGTGAATGCCCCGAGCAAACTGACAACGTCCGCCACCGCGACCTCCGCTAACCCCGGACTCAAGGATGCCGCGGTTGTCAGCAACGGCGAGCTCATCTCGAAGACGCCGAGCGAAGACGGCTCGCGCACAACATGGGTATGGGACCAGAAGAAGCCCATGGCCACGATGGCGACGCTCATCTCGATCGGACGCTACGACGTCTACGAGTCGGACATCACCCTGGCCAGCGGTCGCGTCCTTCACGAGTGGACGTTCATCGACCCCGCGATCTCGACGACGAACCAGCTCATCACGCAAAGCACCAGAACTCAGATCAAGCCCATCATCGACTTTCTCGAGACAAAGTACGGCCCCTACCCGGGCAACAGCGTCGGCCTTGTGACCGACGTGGTACCCAGCGCTATCAACTACGCGCTCGAGACGCAGGATCGCTCGTTCTTCCCCAACTCAGCCGACGTTCAGACGACGATTCACGAGCTCACCCACCAGTGGTTCGGTGACGCCATCTCGCCTCGCGAGTGGAACGACATTTGGATCAGCGAAGGCACGGCGACCTACGCCGAGCAGCAGACCCTCAATGAGGGAGCGGGCTCGACCAGCACCGACACCGAGCAGTCGAACTACAGCCTGTGGAACTCGAATGCATCGGGTGCCGGCGTCTGGACCACCCCTCCCGCCAAGATGACTCTCGCAAGCCAACTGTTTGGCTCGCAGTCATACTCGCGTGGATCGATGACGCTCGAGGCCCTACGCACGTCCATCGGCTCGACGAAGTTCGCCCAGCTGATGAGCGAGTGGCAGTCGCGCTACACCGGCACAAGCCGCGGTACCGCCGAATTCATTGCTCTCGCCGAGGAGATCTCGGGCCGCAACCTGACCGCCTTCTTCACCACCTGGCTCTACACCGCTGGCAAGCCGGCGACCTGGCCCTCGAAGTTCAACCTGAATATCGCCGCCCCTGCAGCGCCACTCGCCGCCGGCGAGACAGGAACGTTCGTCGTCTCGAGCCGCAACACCGGCAAGGTCGCGCAGGTTGGAAGCATCGTCACCGTCGACCTGACGAGCACGCTCGACAAGGCAACGATCGGAACACTGCCCGCGAACACAACACTCAGCGGAACCACGCTGACCTGGACGGTTCCGAGCACGGCGCTCAGCGCGACATCCACAATTGAAATCCCGGTAACGCTCAACGCTGACACCGCGGGCGCAACCGTCTCGGCAACCGCGCGCGCCACGACGCTCGGCTCGACCTGCATCGACTGCACGGCAAGCCTCGTCATTGGTGCAACGCCGATCGCCGTGAGCTCCGTACCGACGATCACCGGCACAACGACCGTCGGCCAGACGCTCACCGCGGTCACTGGTGAATGGAGCGAAGGCACAACCTTCGCGTACCAGTGGCTCCTCAACGGAAACGTCATCTCGGGTGCAACGAGTTCGACGTACACACTCGAAGGCACGTCGGCAGGCCTCACGCTCGCGGTGCGGGTCACCGGCTCGAACGGCGCATCAACGCCTGAGACCAAGACGAGCGCTGCCACGGCTGCCGTCGCTAAGGCTGCTCTGACAGCGCCGATTCCGACGATCACGGGAACCCCGCAGTTCGGTAAGACGCTCACAGCGGTTACCGACGGTTGGACACCCGGAACGTTCTTCACCTACCAGTGGCTCGCCAATGGCGTGACCGTGTCGGCTAACAATGGTGGCACCGGCCCGACCTTCAAGCCGAACGTCGCCACCCAGCTCGGCCAGACAATCACCGTCAGGGTCACGGGCACAAAGGTTGGGTACACAACGGCTTCCGTGACGAGCGCGGCGACAGCCGCTGTCGCCGCCAACACATTCGCTGTGACGCCGACACCCTCCATCACGGGAACCCTGCGTGCCCTTTCGCCCGCCGGCACGAACGCGGTGGGCTCCTGGGAAGACGGAACGACGTTCACGTACGTCTGGATGTCCAACGGAACTGTCATCAGCGGAGCAACAGCGCTGACCTACAGCCCGCCCGTCACAATGGTCGGTTCGGCTCTCAGCGTCTCGATCACCGCGAGCAAGATCGGCTACACCTCGGTCACCAAGGTCAGCGAGCCGGTCACCATTACGGCCGCCACGCAGACGCTGAGCCCCACACCGGTCATTACCGGCACGGTGCAATTCGGTAGCGCGTTGAGCGTTACAACGGGCACGTGGGACACGGGCACGTCGCTCGCCGTTCAGTGGTTCGTTGACGGACAGGCGATAGTGGATGCGACAGCACTCACGTTCGCGCCCACCGCTGACATGGTCGGCCACTCGATTACGGTCACAGTCACAAGCACCCGCACGGGCTACGTGACCGCGAGCAAAACAAGTGCCGCCTCTGTAGTGGCAGCAGCGAGTCTCACCGCCACACCGGCGCCGACCATCACGGGAACAACCAAGGTCGCCCAGGAGCTCACCGCTGTAGCGGGCACCTGGGACGAGGGCGTCGCCCTTTCGTACAAGTGGTTCGCGAGTGGCGACCCCATCGAGGGTGCGACATCCAGCGCCTTCATCCCTGGGGCCGCTCAAGCGGGTATGCCCATCACAGTCGCTGTCACGGGTGAGAAGCTCGGCTTCACACCGGTCACCGTGACAAGCGTCGCCACCGAAAACGTCGCTCTCGGCGACCTTATTGACACCCCGGTGCCGACAATCGCTGGCACGCCGAAGGTTGGCGTCACGCTGACGGCAGCAGCCGGCGACTGGGACAACGGCGTCGTCAAGACGTTCCAGTGGTTCGCTGATGACGAGGAGATCGAAGGCGCAATCGAGTCGAGCTACACGCCCGGCCTTGACCGCTTCGACACCGTAATCACCGTCAAGGTGACCGGCACGAAGACGGGCTACGAGCCGATCACCAAGGTAAGCGAGGCGACAAACAAGATCGCACCCGCTGACCTCGTGACGACGCCCATCCCAACGATCGCCGGAACCCCGAAGGTGGGAGTGCTTCTTACCGCCCTCGTCGGCACATGGGATGCCGACACCGAGTTCACTTTCGAGTGGTTCGCCAACGGCATGCTGATCGAAGACGCCGACGGGTCGGAGTTCTCCCCTACCGCCGCCGAACTCGGCAAGCGCATCACGGTCGCTGTGACAGGCACGAAGTCTGCCCACGCATCGGTCACGACGACGAGCGTTGCGACACTCGCCGTCGCGGCTGGCACGCTGACCTCGGCACCCGCCCCTACCTTCGCGGAGAGCTTCCGAGTTGGAAAGGTAGTCACACCGGCAACAGACGGCTGGGATGACGAGACAGAGCTCAGCTACCAGTGGAAGCGCAGCGGCAAGGCGATCAGCGGAGCGACCTCGGCTGAGTACACAATCGCTGTCGCCGATTACAAAAAGAAGCTGACGGTCACGGTCACCGGCACAAAGGCGGGCTACGCAGCCGTCAGCAAGACGAGCACATCCAAGCTCGTCTACGCCGGGTACCAGACGCTCCAGCCGAAGCCGATCATCACCGGCACCGCGAAGGTCGGCAAGACCCTCAAGGCGACGGCAACATTCGACGCCAAGGTGAGCAAGTCGTACACCTGGTACGCGAACGGCAAGAAGATCAGCGGCACCAAGTCGAGCCTCAAGCTCACCAAGTCGCTGAAGGGCAAGGCGATCTCCGTCAAGATCACCGCCAAGAAGACCGGCTACGTCACCGTAACAACAACGAGCGCGCGTACCTCGAAGGTCCGCTAGCACGCAGCACGCACAACGAACCCCGCCACAGCCTCCTGTGTGGCGGGGTTCGTTGTTTCTAGACGGCGTGCACCGGGGCAGATGCCAGCGTGATGGTCGCCGACCCGTGACTCGTCGTCGTGACGGATACCTGGATGTCGCCGCCGCCCTGCGTCGCGCGCACAACCGCGAACGCCCGACCGCGCCAGGTCGAGTGCTCGGCGTCTGTGTACGACTCAGTTGTGGCGGGCGCGGAGCTGCCGAGCGCAGCCAGCTCGCCACTGCTCACCTCGATGGAGATCACGTCGTGGGCGAGAGACTCAACGACACCGTTCTCGTCGGCAAGCTCGATGTTCACAAACCCGAGGCCATCAACGAGCTCGGCGTTTTCCGCGCTGATTCTGATCGAGGGTGCTGCGGCCGAACGCAGGCTGCTGCGCGACACCTCGACGCCGTTGCGGTAGCCGACGACGAGGAGTTCGCCGGGTTCGTAAGCGACGCGATAGCGGGTCACAAAGCCTCGTCGTTTGCCTGCCGGCCTGCGACCGAGTGAGCGACCGTTGAGCGACACTTCGACTTCGTCGTCATCGGAGTACACCTCGATCTCGGCCCGCTTACCTTCGCTGCCCGCCCATGCCCAGCTCTGCACGGCGTCGGTGCTGCGCCACGCGGTACGCACTGTCTTTTCGCCAGCGTGGTCGAGCGGGCGCACCGCGAGTTGGGGAGCCTCGAGCTGGCCCCACGTCGCTCGCGACAGCAACATCGCAGCGGTAGGGCGCCCGGTGATGTCGATCAACCCGCAGCCGGCAACGAGCTCGGGAAACTTCTTGCCGATGCCTGCCGAGTCTCCGCCGTACCCCCAAGTGCCAATGCCGGTCTCGCCGAGGTAGTCCCAGCCCGTCCAGACGAAGTCGCCGATGACATTGGGAAGCGACTCGGTGAGCGCCCATATTTTCGGAATGTCGCCGGGCATCGACTCCGTACCCAGCACAACGCGGTCGGGGTGACGCTTGGCATCGCCCGCGTAGCGACCCCACGCGTAGTTATAGCCCGCGACATCCACCGCCGGAAAAGTGTCTTTTGTCACGGCGTCGGCCTTGGGCAGCTTCGAGATCAGCTGCATGATGCCGCCGATCTTGTTGGCCATGACGTTGGCAACGGTGCTGGTGACCGGCGAAACGTTCTTCTCGACCACAGGCGCGGTGTGCTCAGAAGTGTCGAAGAGCGACTTGCCCGAACTCGCCATAAAGTTGAGGAGGAAGTTCACGGCGAGCGTCGTCGGCCGCGTCGGGTCGAGGTCGCGCACGAAGTCGCTGATGGCGTGCGCCGTCTGGATGCCCCGCTCAGAACCGCTTTCGGCAATCTCGTTGCCGATCGAATACATGATGACGCTCGCGTGATTGCGGTCTTTCGCAACCATGGACCGCGCGTCGTCCCGCCACAGTTGCTCGAACCGCGGCGCAGAGTCGTGCGCAGACTTAGGCACAAACCACACGTCGGTGAGTTCGTCGAGCACGTAGAGACCGAGTTCGTCGCACGCTTCGAGAAGGTCACGCGAAAGCGGGTTGTGCGAACTCCGCACGGCGTTGAAGCCGTTCTCCTTGAGGATGCGCGCGCGACGGAACTCAAACGCGCGATGCGTCGCGGCGCCGAGAATGCCACTGTCGTGGTGAACGCACGCTCCACGCAACAGCACGGTTTCGCCGTTGACACGCAGCCCGTGCTGCGCGTCGACCGTCACGGTACGAAGGCCAACGCTGAGCTGACGCGAGTCGACGACTCGGCCGCCCGACACGAGCTCGACGGTCGCGGCGTAGAGGTGCGGTGACTCGGCCGACCACAGTCGCGGCTGCGGCACCGCGAGCTCAAGCACGGCTCTGCCGTCGACGACCTCCGCCGTGCGGGTGGCATCACCCAGCTGCACCGACACAGTTACCGGCGTGGATGTCGCGCCCGCGACATCCACCCTCACTTCAACGATTGCCGCCCCATCGATCGACACCGTGCGCATCGAGACACCGTCGGCCGCAAAGCGCACCGCCTGCTCGTCGACGAGCCAGACCGGGCGGTAGATGCCCGTTCCGGTGTACCAGCGGCTGTTCGGCACCGCGGAGTTGTCGACCTCGACCTCGATGAGGTTCTGCTCGCCGGGCTTGAGGCCGTCAAGCGGTGCGGCGAACTCGCGGTAGCCACTGAGCGACTCGGCGATCGTGTGGCCATTGAGGCGCACTTCGGTGTCACCGTAGACGCCCTCGAACAGCAGGCTGAGTCGGTTGTCGGCACCTTCGGGCGCAATCCAGGTCTTCGCGTACACGTAGCGGCCGCCAGGAAAGTATCCACCGTGCGAGCCCGTCGCGCCCTCGCGCGAGCGCTTTTCGCTCAGCATCGCATCGTGTGGGAGAGACACCGCGGTTGTGTCGATCGCGTCGGCGGCTCGAATCGTCCAACCGTCGGTAAAGGGGGAAGTAGTCATGATGCTGTCTCCGTGATTGTCTGCGCCGCGCTTGTGGCACGGATGGAATCCAGAATTCGCGCGACCGCGATGCTGGAGCTGAGGGGGTGAAGGGGATGCTCTGTGAGCCCGGCGGCGACGGCGTCGGCCACCGCGCGCAGCATGGGCACGTAGCCATTGCCGTCGCGAGCGAACTGCACCGACTCGGGTTGCATCAGCGCGTGACCGAGGTCGCCGGTGTGCCGCTCGTAGTTGTCGGTTGCCCAGAACGGTGCGGCAAGCGACATCCACCCCCGTGTGCCACTGACCGACGCCGTCGGTTCAACGAAGCCGACCATCGACGCCGCAATGTGCGCGAAGCGGCCGCCCCCAAACCCGAGGGTTGCCTCTATCGAGACATCGACGCCGTCGTCACGCACATCGGCTGTCGCCGTGATGGATGTCGGATCACCGAACACGTCGTGTGCAAGAGTCACCGGATAAATGCCCTGGTCGAGGAGAGTGCTACTCGCGCGCTCCCCCGCCCACCTTTGGGAGTCGCGAGGTGCGAACGGCAATCCGAAGTACGCACGCATCGACGTCACCTGACCGATCGCACCGCTGCGCACGTCGGCAACGTAGCTGCGGTAGGTGGGGTTGAACTTCATCCACATGCCCTCCATCGCGAACCGCCCGGCCGCGCGTGCGGCGGTCTCGACGCGCTGAACTTGCGCTGCAGTGACGCCCAGGGGCTTCTCGATGAGCACGTGCTTGCCCGCCTCGAGTGCGCTGATCGCAAGATCGACATGGGTCGCGTGCGGCGTGCCGATGTAGACGATGTCGACCGCGCCGTCTGCGAGCAGCTCTTCGACAGAGCCGTGGGCTTTCGCGAAGCCGAACTCCCGCGCGAACGTCTCGGCACGATCGACAGACCTCGAGCAGACGGCGGCGAGACCGTTGGCATCAGCGATCCGCAGGTCGCTCGCAATGCTTCGCGAGACGTCGCCGGTGCCTACCACCGCCCACCCGAGGCGTGCCACCGTTTAGACCCGCGCCTTGTCTGCCTCGACGCGGCGAGCGGCGAGGTCCGCCTGGATGCGTGAGAGGTTCTTGTCGATGTTGAGGAAGAACACAACAACGCCGAGCCCAATCGTCACGATCAGCGGGAGCCAGAGCATCAGGAAGATTTCGGCCGAAATAGCCGTGCCCGCCTGCACCTCTGCGGCACCGTTGTACGCGCCCGCGGCGAGAACCCAACCGACGAGCGCCGTGCCGAGGCCCGCTCCGAAGTTCTGGCCGGCGGTCGCCGCCGCATAGGTCATTCCGTCGAGCCGAACGCCGGTCTTCCACTCGCCGTAGTCGACGACGTCAGCGACAAGCGCGAACATCGCTGCCGACGACGGAATTGTGCCGACGCCCTTGATGACGATGCCGAGCAGCACCAGCGTGATGTTCGTCGGATCGATAAGGGCGATCGCGCTACCGATGATCGAGATGATGATGCCCACGAGCATCGCCTTGCGCTTGCCCACTCGACCGATAATCGGCGCCATGAACCAGATGCCGATGAGCATCGGCAGGATTCCGACGAGGCCGAGGAAGCTGTAGACGTTCGGGTCGCCGAGAACGTCTTTCGCGAAGTAGATTCCGACGCTCTGCGAACCCGTGAGTAGGTAGGTGAAGAAGAAGAACGCGAACGCAAGGAAGAAGTAGGGGTTGCGAACGAGGTGGCTAATCTTCGCGCGCAGCGGGAGCTTCGATCCCTGCTCAGGCGGAAGCACCGCGCGTACGCGCTCCTTCGTTCCGAGGAACAGAACAATGAACGTGACAAACGCGATGATGCCGTAGGTGAGTGCAACACTCGACCACGCGGCCTGTCCGCCGCCGAGCGAGGTGATGATCGGAATAGTGGCGACGTTCACAACGAGGGTCGTGAAGATCGCGAAGAACGTGCGCAGCACGGTGAGCGAGACGCGCATCTTTGTGCTGCTCGTGATGACCGAAAGTAGCGTGTGGTACGCGAGGTTGGATCCGACAAAGCCGATTCCTAGGCACAGAAAGTAGAAGACGAAGGCGTAAATCTCTTTGCCCGTTGTCGACAGGCCGGCGGGTACGTTGAACAACCCGATGAACGACAACACCAGCACGGGAGCACTGAACAGAATCCACGGTCGCGCCTTGCCCCACCGAGTGTTGGTGCGGTCGATGAGTGTTCCGACGATGAGGTCGAGAGTGCCGTCGAGAACGCGGCCAAGAAGGAGAAGCGTTCCGGCGATTGCCGCACCGATGCCGACAACGTCGGTGAAGTAGAAGAGAAGGAACGCGCTCACAGGCGCGAAGATCAGGTTGCCGCCGATGTCGCCGAGGCCGTACGCGAGACGCTCACGCACCTTGAGTTTCTGGCCGCTGTCGTCGAGCGGCTCTTCGCCCACGCGGATCGCTGCGAAGTTCGCCGTAGGCGACTCCTCGGTGGCCAGTGCGACAGCAGACCGCTGCTGCGCGCCCGCTGTGCGGGTGGAGTTCTTTGCCATGTGACTTCCTTGTCGTCAGGGGTGAGCAGGCCGCTCATGAGCCGCCGGTAACACGTGACACTGAGGGTATGCCGCCCTAGTGTCACGTGTCAACAAAAATTAGTGTCACGTGGCAGCACTGTGACAAACTGGGCGTATGACGACGACCACACGGCCAACGAGCTGGGACGTCGCGCGTCGCGCCGGGGTTTCTCGGTCTACCGTGAGTCAGATCCTCAACGGCAACGACGACCGGTTTCCGCAAGAGACCCGAGACCGCGTGACAACAGCTGCTTCTGAGCTGTCGTATCGTCCATCGCGCGCAGGACGCTCCCTCGTCAGCGGGGTCAGCGACCTCATCGTCGTTGTCGTGCCCAACGTCACATTTGGTCGACACCTGCAAGACGCCGTGGACAGCATTGCAAGCAAGTCGGCAGCACGCGGAATGAGCGTCGTCGTTCGATACGCCGGCAACGACCCGGTCGCCACGCTTACGACCGTGCTCGACCTTCGGCCCGCCGCCGTCATTGACCTTGGCGTATTCGACGCAGCGGAACGCACACAGATCGAACGTGCGGGGATCGTCACTATCCCCGAGCAACAGATGGTCGGTCAGATGATCGAAAACCCCAATCACCACATCGGGCGCCTTCAAGTGCGACACCTTCTCGAGGTGCCCGGTCGTCGTCTGGTTTCGGCCCTCCTTGTTGATGAGCGCCTCGACACTTTCGGGCCGGATCGCCAGCAGGGGGTCACCGACGAGGCACTCACGCTCGGCGCGGAGCCTCCCATTCGGATGCGCGTGCCGCTGCGAATCGAGGGTGTAGTCGCCGCACTGTCTGCCGTCGTCGCAGAGAGCAGCGGTGCACCTCTGGGCATCTGCTGCTACAACGACGATGTCGCTATCGCGCTCATCGCTGCGGCCCGCGAGCTGGGACTCAGCGTTCCGGGCGACATCGCGGTCGTGGGAGTCGACAACACCGAGATCGGTCAGCTCATCTCGCCGCGGCTCACGACCATCGCCGTCGACCTGCTCGGCACGCTCGAGACGTTTCTCAACGACGTCGGCCTGCTTCAGGAGTCAGGCACGCCCGATCGTTCGGTCAGCGACATCCTCGCCGATCCGGCAAGTTTTGTGAGGCTGCTGCCCGGCGCCTCCAGCTAGCGCCCGCTACCGTCGAAAACTGCTCCAACGCGCGAGTTGTGGAGCAGTTTTCGACGGAAGCGGGCACAAAAATAGCGCTGGTGGCCGACCGTTCCCGTCAGCCACCAGCGCCAGATTGTGGACCTACAGGATAAAGAGCATCTCCTGGTAGGTGGGGAGCGGCCAGAGGTCGTCAGCGACGATTGTCTCGAGCTCGTCGGCGGCGGCACGCACGGCAGCCATCGCGGGTAAGAAGTCACTGAACGCGTGCTCGGCCTCGGCGAGTGCCGAATGTCCGACCTCCGCCGCGAGGGCGTCTTTCAACGTGGCCAGCGCAGAACGCAGTGCCGTGATCGGCGCCGTGATCTCGTCGAGAGCGGCCGTGTCAGCGTCAACACCGGCCGCCTTGAGGGCGCCAACGTTGACGGCAACCTCAGTCTGGTAGCGAACGGCGGCCGGCAGAATCACCGTCGAACCGATCTCTGCCGTGAGGCGCGCTTCGACGGCGACGGTCTGCGCGTACTGCTCGAGTCCGATCTCGTAGCGGCTGTGCATCTCGCGGCTGTTGAAGACTCCGTACTTCTCGAACAGCGCGATCGCCTCGTCGGTGATGAGCTCTGGCAGGGCGTCGAGTGTCGTCTTGAGGTTCTTGAGCCCACGCTTCTCAGCCTCGATCGGCCAGGCGTCGGAGTATCCGTCGCCGTTGAAGACAACCGCGCCGTGCTCGTTGATGATCTCGGTGAGCAGGCTCTGCACCGCGGTGTCGAAGTCTGCCCCACCGGCGACGGCCTCTTCGAGCTTCGTCGCCATGTAGTCGAGCGAGTCAGCCATGATCGTGTTGATTGTGACCATGGGAGCGGCGACGGTCTGCAGCGATCCGGGTGCACGAAACTCGAAACGGTTACCGGTGAAGGCGAACGGGCTCGTGCGGTTGCGGTCGCCAGGGTCGGTCGGCAGCACGGGCAGGGTGTCGACGCCGATGTGCATCGCGCCGCGATCCTTCGATGACTTGAGCGATCCGGCTGCGATCTGCTCGAAGACATCGGCGAGCTGGTCGCCGAGGAAGATCGAGATGATCGCGGGCGGGGCCTCGTTGGCGCCGAGTCGGTGGTCGTTCGACGCCGAGGCGACGGAGGCACGCAGCAGGCCGTCGTAGAGGTGCACGGCGCGGATCGTCGCTGCACAGAACACGAGGAACTGCGCGTTGTCGTGCGGGTTGTCTCCGGGAACGAAGAGCGAACCGAGCTCGTTGTTACCGAGCGAGAAGTTGACGTGCTTGCCCGAACCGTTGACGCCCTGGAACGGCTTCTCGTGGAACAGGCACTCCATGCCGTGCGTCTTGGCGACCGACTTGAACGTCGTCATCAGCAACTGCTGGTGGTCGGATGCCACGTTGCCACGCTCGAACATCGGTGCGATTTCGAACTGGCCGGGTGCGACCTCGTTGTGGCGAGTCTTGGCGGGGATACCGAGCTTGAACAGCTCGCGCTCTGTGTCCATCATAAAGCCGAGCACACGCTCGGGGATTGCACCGAAGTAGTGGTCGTCGAACTCCTGGCCCTTGGCGGGCTTCGAGCCGAAGAGCGTGCGACCGGCGTTGAGCAGGTCAGGGCGCGCGAGGAAGAAGTGGCGGTCGACCAGGAAGTACTCCTGCTCCGGCCCGCAGAATGCGACGACGCTGTTGAGGTTCTCGTGACCGAAGAGTTCGAGGATGCGAGTCGCGTGCAGCCCCATCGCCTGCTGCGAACGCAGCAGCGGCGTCTTGTGGTCGAGGGCCTCGCCGGTCATCGAGACGAAGATCGTCGGGATGCAGAGCGTGTTGCC
>Ga0247817_10000693_pt1 | contig 18039 bp, 19 predicted proteins | sample UWRJL212509R1_FD_178010 | JGI IMG/M metagenome (GOLD analysis project Ga0247817, IMG submission 178010) | Plant litter microbial communities from Arlington Agricultural Research Station in Wisconsin, United States - UWRJ-L212-509R-1 | ecosystem: Environmental > Terrestrial > Plant litter >...
GATGACACCACCGGCGATCAGCACGATGGAAGAAAGAACCGCGAGCGGGAGCAGCAGGCGCAGGGCGCCACGGGTGAGGTCGACCCAGAAGTTGCCGATGGTGCCCGACTTGCGTAGTGCGAGCCCACGGATCAGCGCGACAGCGACGGCAATGCCGACGGCAGCCGAGACGAAGTTCTGCACGACGAGTCCGAGGATCTGCACGCCGTATCCCATGGTCACGTCAGGCGAGTAGGACTGCCAGTTGGTGTTGGCCACGAAGGAGGCAGCCGTGTTGAACGACAGCCCTTCGGGAATCGCCGGGAAGCCGAGCGAGTACGGCAGGATCTCCTGAGCGCGCTGGATGCCGTAGACAAAAAGCACTCCGACAAGCGAGAACACGAGGACCGCACGAAGGTACGAGGTCCAGGCCTGCTCTGAGCGCGAGTTGACTCCGATCAGCCGGTAGAAGCCACGCTCAACGGCGAGGTCGTTCTTCGACGTGAAAATGCGCGCCATGTAGTCACCGAGCGGGCGATACAGAACGACGATGATTCCGGCGACGGTGAGGATCTGAAGAATTCCAAACAGGATCGTCATTAGAACTTCTCCGGTTTCACGAGTGCGCACACGAGGTACACGAGAGCGGCGACGGCGAGAATGACGGCGATGGCGTTGAGCACGATCACAGCTTCTCCACCCCCCGAGCAACCAACGCAACTACCGCAAACACGGCAATCGCGACGAAGACATAGACAATGTCGAGCACTGACAACTCATTTCAGAGAACGGAGCTTCACGATCCCGATCGGGATCCGGTGCCACAGGAAGGCACAGCAGGTTAGTCAATACCCGGATTGCGGTCGTTCTCGAAGTCCTCATGGAGTCCTTACGGCGCCGGCGCAAACCCTAACGACTCCCTTACGCACGCACGAGGAGGAGGCATCTTGTGTGCACGAGAACCGTAAGGATCCGGACGACTCACGTAGGAGTGCCGTTAGCACCGCCCGGCCGAGAGCAGATCGCGCGTAGACCGGTCTCATGACCCTCACCCGCATAATTCCTTCGCTGCGAAGAACCCTTCCCGATCCGATGAACCACGACTTTTGGCCAGAAGAAACCGTCGCGACCCCGACGGACGTCGTGGTGTCCGGCCTCTCACTTCTCCGGCTCGTCGATGTGTGCGGAACACCGTGTGTCCATGGCGGAGCGGCCGTGATCCCCGGCACGGGTGGGCACCCTTCCGCGACAGGGAAGGCGACCGTTGTCCTAGTCCGCGTTACGCGACTGGCAACCCACATCTCCGGCGCACCGGTAATCGAAACGGATGCCCAGCTCGATACCCTCAGGCTTATCTGGTCGGAAATTCGGCTCATCGGTCGCGCGTCGACTGCTCGCAGCGGCCGGTTGTTCATCGCGCGACGACCGACGAATCCACACCTCGCCCTCACCACCAACGTTGTTGCGGTGGAACTTCCCCTCGATGTTCGGGTCGGAGACCTCCTGGTGATCCCGAGGCTTCCGCTCGCGACATCCGGAACGCCCGACTCGACAACGGGCTCAACACCGGACTCGAGCGCGGCCGGCCGACCGAATTGGCTTTCAGCGCTCGAGTAGGTCGACCGCGCTCGCGGGCGCCTCGCTGGGTGCTGCGGGCGTGCTCTTCAGCAATTTGAGCCCCACCACGCTCGCGACGATTCCGCCGAGAAACAGCACCCGGAGCACCGTGACCGACTCTTCGCCGGTGATCATGCCGTAGGCAACGGTGAGCGCGGCACCGATGCCGGCCCACACGGCGTAGGCCGTGCTGATCGGGAGGTGCTTCACCACGTAGCCGAGCGTCAGCATGCTTGCGGCGAGCGCGACAAAGAAGACGGTGGTCGGGATGACCGCGGTGAATCCCTCGCTGCGTCCGAGTGCGGTCGCCCAGACCGCTTCGAGCACGGCGCTGACCAGCAGAACGATCCACGGCATCAGCTGACCACCTTGAGCCCGATGACGCAGCCGACGAGGGCTACGAGCAGTGCCGCGCGCGCAAAGGACAGCGCTTCCTGTTTGCGCACCACCGCCACGATCACGGTGAGCACGGCGCCGATTCCCACCCAGACCGCGTAGGCAGTGCCGACCGAGATCTCCGTCATGGCAAAGGCGAGACCGGCCATGCTCAGCAGAAGGGCGACAACGAAGAGCACGGTCGGTTTGGGCTTCTTCAGTCCGTTGGATGCGCCAAGCGCCGATGCCCAGACGGACTCGAGCACTCCCGCCACGATCAGGATGATCCACGCCATGTTGTCTTCGCTTCTTCCGCTCGCCTTATTCGCACGACTGTACGGTTACCTTTCTAGCACATTCCGCACGAGTGTGCCAAAATAATTGGATGCCGAAAATCGTCGATGTGGAAGAGCGCCACCGGCAGGTCTCCGAGGCCGCGTGGCGGGTGCTCGTGCGAGACGGACTCACCGAGCTGTCGGTGCGCAAGGTCGCCGCCGAAGCGGGCCTTCCGCCCTCGTCGCTGCGCTACAGCTTCCCAACCCAGGCGAGCGTTCGCGACACCGCGGTCGCGCTTCTCATCGAGAGGCTGGCCGAGCGAGTTGCCCGACAGACCGCGCAGGGATCCGCCACAGAACAGGCTCGCGCCATCCTGCTCGAGCTGCTGCCGCTCGACCCTGAGCGGCGCATCGAGATGGAAGTGCTGCTCGCACTCGGCGCGATGGCGATGACCGACGATGAATTGCAGAAATCGCACGACCAGGTTCTCGACGCCGTTCGCGCCCTCTGCGCCCGGGCGCTCGAGCTGCTCGGCGCACCCCGCGTCGAGCTCGCCGCCACCCACGCGCTCGTGGACGGGCTGGCGCTGCACCTCGTACGTCAACCCCGTGCCCACGACACCCAGTGGGCGGTCGAGGTGCTCGACACCCACATCGCCCGACTTCGCGCCGAGCGCTAGAACGCGAGCACCATCACCGCCGGCACGATTGTCAGCGGTACGACGAGCAGGCCGAGCAGCGCATACCGGCGCCAGGACAACTCGACACCGAGACCGGTCAGACGCTCGTGCCAGAGCAGGGTCGCGAGCGATGCCCACGGGGTGATGAGCGGCCCGGCGTTCACGCCGACAAGCAGCGCGGCCAGGCGTTCCGGGCTTCCCGCTACTGGCTCGAGGGCGAGGTAGGCCGGCAGATTGTTGGCGACGTTCGCCCCGACAGCGCCGACGGCCGACAGCTGAAGCAGGCTTCCGGCATCCGTACCGTCTCCGGCCACGCTCGCGAGCAGCGCTGTCATTCCGACCGCGTGGCCGGCTTCCACGACCAGGAATAGCCCGGATGCCAGCAGCACGACCTGCCACGGAACGAGCCCGAACCGCACCACGGTTCTGCGCCGCACCACGAAGAAACCGAGCAGCACGATGGCCGCGACCGACGCGGGGATCCACACCTCGATGCCCGACACGAGCGCGGGAAGCAGCAGCGCGAGCACCACGGCGCTCGCCACGAGAAGCACGCGGTCAGAGGCCCGGGTCGGGACATCCGCTTCATAGCGCGCGAACAGCGCCTTGCGGTAGATGACCAGCAGCACGAGGCACGGCACGACGATCGCGACGATGGCCGGACCGAGCATGAGAGCCGCGAATCCGAGCGGGCTTCCCGTGAAGCCGAGGGCATCGAGTTCGTGCTCGGCGAGCAGGTTGGTGAGGTTCGAGACCGGAAGGAGCAGCGAGGCCGTGTTCGCAAGCCAGACCGTCGTGAGAGCGAACGGAAGCGGCGGGAGCCCGACGTGTCTGGCAAGCAGCACGACAACCGGCGTCAGCAAAACCGCGGTGGTATCGAGCGACAGGAAGATCGTGCTGACGACCGCGAGGAGCACCACGAGAAGCCAGAGCGCGATCGCGCGGCCTCGACCCCACCGGGCGGTGAACTCGGCGATGATCCGAAACAGCTCCGCTTCTGCAGCGAGCTCCGTGACGATGGTGATGGCGACGACGAAGAGCAGGATCGGCCAGACCCGTTCACCGACAGCAATCGCTTCCGCAACCGGCAGCACGCCGGTGGCGACGAGCAGCGCTCCGATGACGAGAAGCACTAGCCCGATGATCGCGGTACGCACTGCGCTAGGTCAGTCTGCGGCGCCAGACCGGCGAGTGATCGGCGTCGTTTTCCAGATGCAAGCGGTACGCGAGCGGCGCCCAGACGATGATTGCGACGCCGACCCCGATGAGCAGACCGGCTACGGTGTCAGAGATCCAGTGAGCGCCGAGGTAGGTGCGGCTGAGCATCATGAGGGCCGTATAGATGACTCCGGCGATCCAGATCCAGGTGCGCGCAAAGATGATCGCGAGCGTGACGGCCATGGTCGCCGCGTTGGCGCTGTGCCCGCTCGGGAATGAACCGAAGTCGGAGGTGATGATCATGTCTTCCGGACGCGGCCGACCGATGATGTTCTTGAGCAACTGCACGATTCCCGCACTGAGGATGACCGCGATCAGGTAGTACAGCGCGGCCCAGCGCCGACGGAACACCAGCAGGCCGACGATGGTCAGAATCGGGAGCACAAAGGTCGCGAAGATCCCCCCGCCCAGAAAGTTCATCAGCAGCGAGGGCACTTCCCAGTAGGGCGCCCGGTGCTCGACGATCTCTTCCATCCACTCGGTGTCAAAGCCGAACGGATTGCCAGCGTCACGCAAAACGATGACGACGCCGAGAGCGACGGCCAGCAGAATGGCGACGATCGCGGAGATGAGAGGGGCCCGACGCGCGACCTTCAGGCTCGGCGCGGATTCCGGGGTGGTCGGCTGGTCGGGTGCGAGCTCGGTCATCGCTCGATTGTGCCAGCAGCCGCACTGCCGGATTGTCGAAAATGGCGCACTCACAGTTGCATAACTATTGTGCATAATAGTTATGCACGCGTAGAGTAGCGGGCATGCAGCCGATTCCCCACCGCACCGCAAACCTCGACGCTCACGCGATCACGGTGCTGGCGCACCCGCTCCGCTCCCGAATCCTCAGCGCGCTGCGCAAAGAGGGCGCGAGCACGGCAACCGCACTCGCTCGACTGCTCGAGACCAACACGGGCGCGACGAGCTACCACCTGCGCAAACTCGCCGAAGTGAAGCTCGTCGAAGAGACCCCCGAGGGCGTCGGCAAGGAACGCTGGTGGAAACCCACCACCGACCGCCATCACTTCGACGCGACCGCCGTCGGCGATGATCCCGACGCGCAGGCTGCCCACGACTGGCTGCAGCGCCACTACTTCCAGACGGCAAGCGACCAGTACTCGCACTGGCTCGACACCGCGCAGGAGTGGCCGCTCGAGTGGCAGGACGTTGCCGGCGGCTCCGACTACGTGCTCCAGCTCACCCCCGCCCGTGCGGCAGCCATGGAGAAAGAACTCGAGGCTGTCTTCGAGAAGTACCGCACCATGGAACCGCCGACGGATGCCGCGACGAGTCGCACCATCGCCCACATGTTGCTCTTCCCGGAGGGAACGCCTCCGCGATGAGCCTCTCCCCCGCAGCCCTCGAGCGCCGCTACGTGCTGCTGACCGCACTGCGTTGGCTGCCGGTCGGGCTGCTTATTCCGATCACGGTTCTCTACGCCCTCGATCGCGGACTCGGTACCGCCGAGATCGGGGTCGCGGCCTCGATCCAGGGGTTCGTCGTGCTCGCCCTCGAGTTGCCATCCGGTGGGCTCGCGGATTCCTGGGGCCGCCGCCCGGTGCTCATCGTGGCGAGCAGTGTGTCGCTCGCGGCGGTCATCACGCTGTCGTTCGCCGAGACGTTCGCCACCTTCGTGGCAGTCGCCGCGCTGCAGGGCGTGTTCCGCGCGCTCGATTCCGGAGTGCTCGAGGCCTGGTTTGCGGATGCCGCCATCGAGGCGGGCGCACCGACCGCCGTTGAAAAGGGGTTGGCTGCGGCCGGGGTCTCTCTCGGACTCGGCATCGGAGGCGGAGCCGTTCTCTCGAGCGGCCTGACGCTTCTCGCTCCGCTGCTCGGCGTCGACCCCCTTCACCTGCCCATCTGGGTGTCGGCTGTTCTGACCGCCGTCTATCTCGTGGTCGTGATCGTCTTTGTGCACGAAGACCGGCTGGCGCGAGCCTCAACGACGCTGGCGGCCGCGGTTCGCGGGGTTCCGCGCATGCTGGGCGACGGCATCCGTCTTCTCCGGTCGTCGCGGATTCTGCTCGCGCTGATCGGCGTCGAGCTGTTCTGGGGATTCGGAATGTACGCGTTCGAGTCGCTGACTCCCGTCAAGCTCGCGGAGGTCGTCGGTGATGCGGATGCCGCAGCCGCCATGCTCGGACCGGTGACGGCGGCGGGCTGGCTGCTGTTCTCGGCTGGCTCTGCCCTCATGCGGGCGATGAGCGGGCGGTTCAACGTCGCCTTGATGGCAGCGCTCTTTCGCATTCTGCAGGGTGCGACAGTTGTGGTGATCGGGATTGCGGCCGGTCCGATCGGCGTGATTGTGGCGTTCATCGCCTGCTACGCCGTGCACGGTGCATCGAACCCGCTGCACAATACGCTTCTGCACGCGCAGGTCACGGGACAGAACCGGGCTACCGTTCTGTCGATGAATTCGATGATCGCGTTTCCGGCCGGATCGTTCGGCGCTCTCGCGCTCGGCGGCCTGGCCGGCGGGATCAACGTGACGACGGCGTTTGTCGTCGCGGGCATCGCACTCGCGCTCGCAGCGCCGTTCTATCTGCCGGCCTGGCGAGCGGGGAAAATCGTCACGGACTAGCGGGGACATTAATAGGAGCGGCACGCCGTCGCGTGCCGCCCCTCGCCAGTCGGCCTGGAAGTCAGTCATCCGGGCCAGTCTGAAGGTGGTGTCGTTACCCGGCCGTGCTAGCCAGTGACGACCGCGATCTCGTTCGGAACTCCCGGCAGTTCGCCGGTCGTGATGATCTCGCCGGTTGCGACGTCGACGGAGACGATCGAGCTCGTCGCCGGGTCGGTCACGTAGGCAACGTCACCGAAAACGGTCAGCGCGGGGTGGGCGTCCTGCCACTCGGCCGGGCCGTCCCACGGCGCGATGACCGGGTAGGACGCGGTGATCTCGCCGGTCGCGACATCCATCACGTGCAGCGACCCATCACTACCGAGAATGAGCGCGTCATCGTCGGCGGTGCGGGCGACGTCGCGCCAGGTGTACTCGATTCCCTCGGGCAGTTCGACGACGCTCGAGGTCTTGGCGACCGTGTCGACGAGGGTGACGGCGTTCAGCAGGTAGCCCTCGGCGTCGGGGTCGCTGTTGTAGTCACCGACCGTGATGGGCGAGGTTTCGCTCACGTACTGGTTGCCGGTGCGTCCGTAGGCGTCGGGTGCGGTGATCTTGGTGAACTCACCGTTGTCGTAGACGAGCACGCCGTTGTTGCAGCCGAAGACCGCTACCTCGTTGGCCGCGGTTCCCTCACCGTGCACGGCGGGGCAGTCTTCGTTGCGGGCGATCTCGTTGCGGTCCGCGTCGAGTGCGCGAACTCCGGTGCGCTCTTCCGGAGTGCCGATCGTGGTGAGCAGCGTGCCGTCCTCGAGTTCGATCGAGACACCGTGGTGCGCCTCGGGCGAGCTGATGGTCTCGGTCTCGGGCAGGGCGCCGTCGGACTCGAGCAGGTCGGCCGTCGTGAAGATCGTGGTGTCGCCCGTTCCATCGGCGAACAGGATCGTCTTATCACCGTGACGCACGACGTGTCCCGGCGTCGGTGCCTCGAAGACGAGGTCGGTGAGAACGGGTTCGGCAACCTGGTGGTCACCGCTCGCCGACGTCCAGGTTCCGGTGTCGAGAACGCGGAATCCGGCATCCGTCGACACGAGAACGTGGCGACCGTCGCCCGCGGAGTTGACGCGGTTGAAGCCGGCGAGCTCGATGTCGGATTCGACCTCGAGCGTGGTTCCGTCGATCACGAGAAGTCCGCCGTCATAGGTGAGAGCGATGCGGGGTGTCGCGGCGGCGGTGGTCTCGGCCGCGTTCGACGCGGTGTCGCTGGCGGGCTCGGTGGTCGAGCAGGCGGCGAGGCCGAGGGCCGCGGTGGCCGCGAGCCCTATTGCCGCGAGTGCTCGGGTGTGACGCTGGATCATGTGGTCCTTTCGTGGGGTGAAGGCCGGTCAGGGAGACAGGCCGGTCGCGATGAGGCGCTCGTTGGAGCGCATCATCTCGAGATAGGTCTCGGCTCCCCCACCGGGGGCGCTGAGTGATTCGGTGAACAACGCGAGCACGGCGACGTCGATCTCGGCCTCGTCGGCGAGCACCTGCACGAGGCGATCGGGTTGCGACGAGTCGGCGAAGATCGTCGAGACGCCAGCGTCTTCGATTGCGCTGACGAGCTCGGCCAGGTCGGAAGCACTCGGCGACGCGAGCGTCGTGCCGCCGGGGATGACGGCACCGATCACTCGGAAGTCGAATCGTTCGGCCAGGTAGCCGAAGACGTGGTGATTCGTGACGAGGGCCCGGCGCTCGCTCGGAATGGCGGCAAAACTCGCCGCCAGTTCAGCGTCGAGCTCGGTCAACGCGGAGCGATAGTCAGCAGTCGTCGCCTGCACCGCGGCCTCGTCGACGCCCATCCCGGAGTCGAGGATCGTGCCCTCGAGGCCGTCGACAACATCGATCATGCGTTGCGGGTCGGTCCAGAAGTGCGGGTCGAAGTCGCCCTCCGCGTCGCCGGCGGAGTATTTCAGCGGAACGATGAAGTCTTCGTCCGAGACGAGCGGCACGCCCTCTGACGCAGCGGTGTCAACGTGTTGCTGCAGCCCCTCTTCGAGGCCGAACCCGTTTGAGACCACGAGATCGGCGTCGAGCATCCGAGCGGCCTCTCGCGCTGAGATCTCGAACGAGTGCGGGTCGGCGTCGGGCTGCATGAGCGTCATGACCTCGGCCTGGTCGCCGACAATCTGCTCGACAACATCACCAAGGATGTTCGTGGTGACGACGATGAGGGGGCGATCGTCGCTCGAGTCCGACGCGCAACCGGTCGCCACCGCGGCCACCGTTGCGGCCAGTAGGGCGGCCGTGAGGCAGGAGAATCTGTTCGGCATCAGCGACCCGTTTCGACGAGATGGCTGGCGTCACCGGCGACATCGAGAACGCGCGCGATGCGAGCGCCGTCGGCGTAGTCGATCTCGTAGACCACACCGGCAGACGGCGAATTGACGTAGGCACGGGCGATGTCGACCTCGACCCGGATGCCGGGCGGCAGCTCGCCGCCAGAGAGGTCGTCCGCGAGAACCGGATCGGTCGTGGCAACCTCTCCGGCCTTGTCGAGCACAACGATGGATCCGGATGCCGCAACCCCGACGATCGTGTCGCCGGAGTCACCGACGGCCGTGGCCCGCAGCAGCGGTTCATCGGTCGGGACGAAGCTCCACTCAAGTGCGCGCGTGTTGAGCAGCCAGGCTCCCCGGTCGCCCGCAACCGCCGCGACACTCGGGCGGTCGGGGCGGGCCGCGAATGAGGTAGCGATATCGCCCGGGGCGGTGCCCGCCGGGTACGGAATGCGGTCGAAACTGACCGTGCCGGCTTCCGTCAGGGTGGCCAGAAGAGCGCCGTCGCGGCAGGCGAAGACCACACCGACTCGCGTGATCACTCCGTCGCTCAGGCCGACGCATTCCGCGCTCACCTCCGTCACTGTCCCGTCCGGTTGCGTAACCCGTACGCTCGATGCTCCAGCTGCGCCGGTTGCGGTGCTGACGAGAATGAAGTCACCGAGCGGGATCGCGACCCCGGCGTGTGGGCTGCCGGAGATGCGCCCGAGCTCGGTGACGGTCGATGTGCCGAGCGCTTCGCGGTCGAGCACGACCGTTGTGCCCGACGCGGGGAAAAAGGCGGCCGTGTACTCGACGCTCGAGGAGACCCGTACATCTCCGCTCTCAGCGGCGTCGTCGATCACCCCTACGTCGCGCGGTTCAGCGAGGTAGTAGTGGGAGTGGTCACCGTGCGGAACCGTCCACGCGCCCGTGTCGATGATGCGCAGGGAGCCGCTCGTTGCCGAAGCCAGGTAGGCGTAGCGCCCGTCGGTGCTGAGGTGCGTGACATCCGTTGTGCTCGCCATCTCGATCGATTGCTCGGTTGCCGGGTCGAACGCGGTGAGGCCGCCGGCCGAGTCGAGAGTGACGAGGCGGAGTTGGGGTTCCTGCATTTCGGTCGCGCCCTCGACGTAGCCGTGCGGAACGGCCGATTCGGCGGGTAGCGATTCTGCGGACGGCTGAGCGGCGCAGCCGGCAAGCGCGATGACGGATGTCACGGCCAACAGCAGCGGCATGGTGCGGGGTCTCACGAGTGAAGCAACTCTCTGTGTGGTGCTGAATCTGGTGTGGGGAGCTGTGCCGCACCGGTCGGATGGCCGACCTGTGTGCGGCGCCTTGACGGACGCACCGCCCGGCGCACTGCGGCGGAGACCACGGCGAGGGCAATCGCGCTTGCCGCGATGCTTGCGCCAGCGGCGGTACTCGCGTGCCAGGAAACGAGAAGGCCGGCGACGACGGCGACGCCACCGAAGACGGCGGCGAGCGCCATAGTGGTCGGGATCCGTCGGGTCCAGTAGCCCGCCGCGACGGGTGGTGCGAGTAGCAGTCCGACGACGAGCAGGCTGCCGACCGCCTGATAAGAGGCGACGACGACGAGGGTGACGAGTCCGACGAGTACGACCTGGGCGAGTCGGGGGCGCAGGCCGAGGGTATGCGCGACGCGAGGGTCAAAGGCGAGTGCGACGAATGACCGGTGGAAGAGTGCCGTGAGCAGCAGGGTGAGCGCGAGTGCCCCCGCGAGGAAGACCAGGTCGTCGGTGCCGATCGCCAGTACGTCGCCGAACAGGATGGCGGTGAGGTCGGTCGCGAAGGATCGTGACCGCGAGACGATAATGACCCCGAGGCTCAGCATGGCGACGTAGAGAAGGCCGATCGCCACATCCGCCGATAGTCTCGCACGCCTCGTGACGAAGCCGACACCCGCGCTCATCACGGTGGCGCTCACGGCCGCTCCGAGCACGGGAGGGAGCCCGAGAAGTGCGGCGGTGGCGACTCCCGGCAGCAGGCCGTGTGCCATGGCCTCACCGAGGAATGCCATTCCTCGGATGACCACCCAGGTGCCGACAACGCCGCAGAGGACGGCAACGAGCAGCCCACCGATGAGGGCGCGGACCATGAATGTGGCCGTGAATGGATCAAGGATGAACACGAGAGTTGACCCTACATGATTATCATTATCAATATGAACACAGCTACTGCTCACCGCCTTCGAGGCGTCTCGGCGGAGTACGACGGCCAGCTCGCCCTCGACGACATCGATCTCGATCTTCCCGGCGGCACCATGACCGTGCTCTCCGGCGCCAACGGTTCGGGCAAGTCCACGCTGCTCGGGGTGCTCGCGGGCACGCAACCGGTCTCGCGCGGAATCGTCGAACGGCACGACCGGCCATCCATCGCCTTCGTGGTGCAGCAGAGCGCGGTGTCGGCACGGCTTCCGCTCACGGTTCGCGAAACCGTAACCATGGGGCGCTGGCGGGTTCGGGGCGCCGTCGGTCGATTACGACGATCGGATCGCGCGATTGTCGACGAGAGTCTCGAGGCGCTCGGGATCGCCGACCTGGCGAGCCGCTCGCTCTTCGCCCTCTCGGGCGGGCAGCGTCAGCGTGCCCTCGTCGCGCAGGGGCTCGCCCAGCGCGCAGACCTCCTGCTGCTCGACGAGCCGACGTCGGGAACGGATGCGCTCGCGCAGCGACTCATCGAGCGTGCGATCACAACCGAACTCGCCCGCGGGGCAACGATCGTGCAGGCAACGCACGACCCGGCGGTCGTAGCCGCGGCAGAGCGGGTGGTGCTGCTCGAGAACGGGCGGCGGCTCTAGTGCCTCAGGCCGCGAGCGCCTCGGTCGAGCTCACGCGCAGGGCCGGGCAGTGCTCTGGTGTCGGGTGCTCGGCGTGGTGGATGATTCCGTCGAGGTGACGCAGGGCATCCTGGAGTTCGGCGATGCTCGCCGCGATCCGGTCGCGCTCGGCACTCAGTCGCTCAAACAGCTCTGGGGTGGTGTGTCCGGTGTCGACGCAGGGCAGGATGTCGACGATCGTCGAGCTCGCGAGCCCGGCCGCGAAGAACTGCTGGATCAGACGCACCCTGGCCACGGCATCCTCACCGTAGATGCGCTGACCGCTCTGAGTGCGCTCGGACGCCAGAATGCCCTGCTCGCCGTAATACCGCAGCGCGCGCGTGCTGACTTTCGATCGTGCAGCCAGTTCGCCGATGCGCATTCTGATCCTTCGCTGTGGGTTGGGCCTCACGATTTGCCCTTGACGTCAACGTGAACTTTTAGCCTAACCAGAGAGCCGATTTTTCGCTGTCGGCTGCCACACCCGAGAACACGTAAGGATTCATTTTCATGCAGGTATCAGGATCAATCGCCCTCGTCACCGGTGCCAACCGCGGCATCGGAAAACGCTTCGTCGAGGAGCTGCTCGAACGCGGCGCCGCGAAGGTCTACGCCACGAGCCGCCGCCCCGAAGCGATCGACTTCGACGACCCGCGCGTGGTCACGCTCCGCCTTGACCTGCTCGACGAGCAGTCGATGACGGATGCCGCTGCCGCCGCGAGCGACGTCACCCTCCTCGTCAACAACGCAGGAATTTCAACCGGAACCAACCTGATCGGCTCGGACCTGGCATCCGTTCGACTCGAACTGGACACTCACTTCTTCGGCACCCTCGGGGTGATTCGGGCGTTCGCTCCGATTCTTGCCGCGAACGGCGGCGGGGCGATTGTGAACATCCACTCGGCGCTGTCGTGGTTCTCCTACAACGGTGCGAACGCGTACTCGGTAGCGAAGGCTGCGGAGTGGGCGATGACGAACGGAATTCGCCTCGAGCTCGCCGCTCAGGGAACGCTCGTGCAGGGCGTGCACCTCGGTGCGGCAGACACCGACATCATGGCCAACTACACCGGACCGAAGATCGACCCGCGTTCGGTGCCGATCGCGGCGCTCGACGGTGTTGAGGCCGGGGCGATCGAAATTCTCGTTGATGACTGGTCGCGTCACGTCAAGCAGGCGCTGGCAGCGGACCCCGCTGAGTTCTATGTCGACCAGTTGAGCGTTTGACCCCCTTCGCGCTACGGCGTCACGACCCCGTGCTGGAACGCCCACACGACAGCCTGCAGCCGGTCGCGCGCACCGATCTTGCCGAGCAGTCCGGCCAGGTGATACTTCACGGTCGATGGTTCGATGAACAGTCGTTCGGCAATCTCCACGTTCGACAGCCCCTCGCACAGCAGCACCAGAATCTCGAGCTCGCGACCGGTCAGCAGCGCAGACAGGTCGTCACGTCGGGCCTCGGGTGACGGACGGCGCTCGGCGAACTCGGCGAGAACTCGCCTCGTCAGTAACTGGTCGAGAGTGCCCTCGCCCGCCGCGACCGACCTGATCGCGGCGACGAGAGTCTCCTCGTTCGACCCCTTGAGTAGAAATCCGGCCGCACCGGCTTCGAGTGCGCCGAACACATAGTCGTCGAGGTCGAAGGTCGTGACGACGAGCACCGGGATCGCACCGGCCGGGTCGGCGGTGAGCTGGCGGGTTGCCTCGATGCCGTCACGTCCCGGCATCCGGATGTCCATGCAGACGACGTCGGGACGCAATCGCTGCGAGATCTCGACCGCCTCGAAACCGTCTTTCGCTTCGCCGACAACCTCGATATCGCCGGCCGCCTCGACGATTACCGTGAATCCGGCACGCACGATGGCCTGGTCGTCCGCGATCACCACTCGGATCATGACGGGTTCTCCTCTGGCTGGTCGTGCGCGCCGTTTTCGGGATAGGGAATCTGCAGGCTGTTTGTCCAGCCGCCATCGGGGGTCGCTCCGACCGTCAGAGTGCCACCGATGAGGGCCGCGCGCTCCCGCATGCCGAGCAGTCCGTTTCCGGCGGCTCCGACCGGCCGGCCGGAGATCGATGCGGGCGCGACATTGCTCACGACCAGAACGGCGGAGTCTGTGCCGTAGGTCACGCTGACGGAGCAGGCCGCTCCCGGTGCGTGCAGCCGCGCATTCGTGAGCGATTCCTGCACCATGCGATAAGCGGCGACCTCCGCGATCGGACCGAGCACGACCGGGTCGCCGGTCTGTTCAAACGCGATGTGTGCTCCGCTCTCGCGAAGTGTGTCGACCAGTCCGGCGATCTGCTCGATCGCGGGAATCGGGGCGAGCTCGCCCGCGCCGTCCGGCCGGAGCAGGCCGACGGTCTGACGAAGGTTGGCGAGGGTTCGCTGCGCCTCATCACGCACGGTTCGCATGTAGTCGTGGGCTCGGTCGGGCTCGGTGGCGATCAGTGCGCCCGCGGCCTGGGCTCCGAGAATGATGCCAGAGAGATGGTGGGCCGCGATGTCGTGCAGTTCGCGAGCCATGAGTGCGCGCTCTTGTTGCACGGCGTCGATCGCGGTGCGTTCCTGCTCGCGTTCCGCGAGAGCGGCCCGGTCGCGCAGGGCTTCAAGCAGCCGGGCCCTCGACGACACCATCTCGGCCGCGACGGCCGGGAGCCCGAAGGCGAGCGCGGAACGCCCGAGCGCGACCGGCGCGATCCACTCGGGCGGCACAACACCGCCGAGCGCGAGCGTGACAGCGGTCGCCACGGCGGACGCGATCGCGGCAAGCACGAGCCAGAACACGGCACGACGCGCGCCGAGCAATCGCCAGACGGTGTACGCCGCGAACATCTCAGCAATTGTTCCGACACTGAGTTGACCGGATGACACGATCGCGGTTCCGACATCGAGCACGGTCACGACAACGAGAGTCAGGCGCGGCCACGACTCGCGCCACCACAGCATCACCGCCTGCAGTAGGACCAGCAGCGCTGCTATCAGCCCGAGGGGCTGCGGAAGGGTTTCGCCAGCCAGTTCGGAACCCGCGCCGGACGCTTGCAACACCGCGTCGATTGCGAGCGAGCTGACCGCGAGGGCTGCAACAACGGCAACGGGAAGAACCCGCCGGGCGCGTTGCGAGTAGCGCGCCCGGCGGGTATCGATGGTCATGCGTTCATTCTGCATGGCGTTCATTCTGCATTGCGTTCATTCTGCACTCCGTGCTGGCTTCGCTAGCGAGGATGCCGGGGCTCGCACTACAGGTCACGGCGACGAAGCACCGCTCCGGATGCCGTGGTCACCCCGATTACGATCGCCGCGAGAGCGGGAAGCGCAATGATCGCGGGAAACACGGAATTGGCCGAGTCGGCGATTGCCGCCTGCCCAAGGGAGAGCGGGAGCAGCTGCGCCCAGACCGGAACGGTACCGGTCACGAGCTGCGCGATCGACTGCACGATCGGCTCGAGAACGAGCAATGCGATCACCACGAGCACCCCGGCCAGTTGGCTGCGGACGAGCACGCCGATCGCCAGACCGAGCAGGGCGAGCAGCACGATCACCGCGACCGAGCGAGCGGCAATGCCGAGCACTTGCGCGACTGGAACGACGAACTCGATTGAGGGTAGCGCGGCTGCTGTGATCAGCAGCGTTGCCAAGCAGATCACGACAAAAACGACCGCGAGAGCCGCCGCCGCGATCGCTGTCGCGGTGATCTTTCCGCCGAGGATACGCAGTCGTCGCGGCTGCGCGAGTGCGGTCGTCACCAGTCCACCGAACCGGTAGTCGGTGGTCGCGACGAGCAACCCGAGCACCATCACGACGATTGTGGCGACACCGATCGAGCCGGTCGAGCCCAGCACTGACCCGAGCGGATTCAGCGCTGCGGCCTGGAATTCGAGAGACCCCGGATCCACTGCGCCGAGTTCGCTCTGGGCGGGCACTCCCCGCACGTCTCCGCTCGCGAGGGCCGGGATGAAGGTCACCGCGAGCAACTGGGTGAGCAGGAGCCCGGCAGCGCCGATTCCCACGGCAACCCACGTGCCGGTGACGGTAGTGAGCTTAAGGAGTTCCGCGCGGATCATCAGCGCACCTCAGCAGACTCTGCCGTGAGTTCGAGGTAGAACTCTTCGAGATCGCCGCCGTTGGCAGCGGTGAGGTCGGCGAGTGTTCCCGCGGCGGCGACCCGGCCGTGGGCGATCACGACGGCTTCGTCCGCGATGTGGTCGACCTCGGCGAGTACGTGAGATGACAGCAGCACGGCGCCTCCGGCATCCGCAAATGCGCGAAGTCGGTTGCGCAGCCAGCGCATGCCAGCCGGGTCGAGTCCGTTCGCGGGTTCGTCGAGCACGAGCACTCGCGGGTCGCCGAGCAGGGCGGCGGCGAGGGCGACGCGCTGGCGCATGCCGAGCGAGTAGCCACCGATTCGACGATCGGCCGCGGTGGCCAGGCCGGTCTCGTCGAGCACAACGGAGACGCGACCCTCGGGAATGCCCGCCATAGCGGCGGCAATCCGCAGGTGCTGCCGGGCCGTGCGGCCGGGGTGGAGGCCTGCCGCGTCGAGCGCGGCGCCCACCGTGCGCGCCGGGCTGCCCAGGGCGGCGTATTGCTGTCCGGTGACCAGTGCGCGGCCGGAATCCGGGCTGGCGAGCCCGAGCAGGAGGCGCATGGTTGTGGTCTTGCCGGCGCCGTTGGGGCCGAGCAAGCCAACGACGGTGCCCGGACGCACGGTGAAGGAGACATCTTCCACCGCGGCACGGGTGCCGTAGGTCTTTCGCAGGTGATGTACCGCAATGGCGGGTACGGGGTTCGTTGTCATGACTCCAGCCTGTTTTCTGCGGCGGTGCGGCACCCCCGCCAAATGGCTAGTCCCGCAACCGGTCGCGTGGGCGGTGTGCCAGGCACGCGGTGAGCGAATCGTTGATGACGTACCGATACGGGTACCTGACGATAGGAAAAACGATGAGCACCACCGAACAGAAGCCATCCCGCCCTCACCGCACCCGGAACATAGTGATCGCGTCGGCGGCTGTCGTCGCGCTGTGCACGGGAGCGAGTGCCGCCATCAGCGCACAGTGGCCCGAAAGCACCGAGGGGCCGGATCGCTCTGCGGCCCCTCACAGCGCTGAAGTGCAGAAGAGCCTCGACGGCCTGGTAACCGAGACCGGGTTTCCCGGGGCGCTCGCGGCCGTGACATCCGCTGACGGCACGACGGCCGACTACGTGACCGGCGTCTCGGAGATCGGCACCACGACACCGGTGCCGGCCGACAGTTTTGTGCGGATCGGCAGCAACACCAAGATGTACGTCGCGGTCGTCGTCATGCAACTGGTCGACGAGGGAAAGGTCGCGCTCGACGAGCCCGTCGAGACCTACCTTCCCGGCATTCTGGAACCGTTTGGAACGGATGCCGCAACCATCACCGTGCGTCAGCTGCTGCAGCACACGAGCGGGTTGCCCAACTACACGGCGGCCGTCGTCGGCGAAATGGACGACATGCGGTACCGCTACCTTGCACCCCGCGATCTCGTGGATCTCGCGTACGAGCTTCCCGTGTCGTTCGCGCCGGGAGAGAAGTGGGAGTACAGCAATACGAACTACATCGTCGCCGGCCTCATCATCGAGAAGGCGACGGGTCGCGCGCTCGTTTCTGAGATCGAGGATCGCATTGTCGACCGTCTTGAGTTGACCGAGACCAGCTTTCCCAATGTCGGTGACGTGTCGATTCCGAGTCCGCACCCCGAGGGCTACTACTCGGCGCTTGGCGAACCGCTCGAGAACTACACCGAGCTGGATCCGTCGTGGGCCTGGGCCGCCGGGCAGATGATTGCGACGCCGAGCGATCTCAACCGGTTCATGGAGGCGATCGTTGACGGAGAGCTGATGTCGGATGCGGCGCTTTCCGAGATGCAGGAGACCGTTCCGGCCGACGATATCTGGGAGGGTGCACGCTACGGGCTTGGTCTCATGAGCTATCCGGTGAGTTGCGGGGGTCTCGCGTGGGGTCACGGCGGAGACATTCCCGGATTCGAGACGCGCAATGCTGCCATCCCCGGGGGCACATCGGTCACGGTTGCGGTGACGACGCTCCCCGGATCCCTCGCGAAGGATGAGGCGGATGCCTACTCGGTGGCCGGCGCGGTCAACGGGACGCTCGACGACGCACTGTGCGCTGACTAGCTGCAACTCCCCGTCCCACGCAGGCCCAGGGCTCCCCGCCCTGGGCCCCGCTCCTAG
>Ga0247817_10000698_pt1 | contig 18000 bp, 4 predicted proteins | sample UWRJL212509R1_FD_178010 | JGI IMG/M metagenome (GOLD analysis project Ga0247817, IMG submission 178010) | Plant litter microbial communities from Arlington Agricultural Research Station in Wisconsin, United States - UWRJ-L212-509R-1 | ecosystem: Environmental > Terrestrial > Plant litter >...
AAACGACTCTTGGAGTAGAGAACCCAACGTTTGATGCCAATACAATTGTTGTTTACAAAGACAACGGTATATTGCATATCAATGCCGGAACTACGACAATGTCTAAGGTTAGGATTTTCGATATCCGTGGCAGACTGATTTACGAGAAAGACGGAATCAACTCAACTACAACATCGTTGAATGACCTAAGATCTGAGCAACAAGTATTGCTTGTTCAGATCACATCGGATCAGAACAGAATGGTTACTAAAAAAGTGATTAACTAGTTTTCCAAATTAATATTAAAATTACTCCTGTATCAGAAATGGTACGGGAGTTTTTTTTGCAATCATATGTCAAAGCAATTAACGGCTTCTTAATACATCTGCAACTACATTTACTTTAACTTTGCCACCCAAACCTCGCTTTAAAATGAAATATCTCCTATTGGCAATCCTTTCGATGATTAGCATTACAGGCTATTCGCAAATTCTGCAAAAGAGAACAGTCAAACTAATGGGCAACCGATTTGATATTTCAATTGTAGCAAAGGATTCCGCGTCTGCACAACTGAATATTGATAAAGTCATTGCAGAAGTATCGCGGATTGAAAACCTGATTTCCGATTGGATTCCGGAAACACAAATATCGCAGGTCAACCAAAATGCTGGCATAAAACCAATCAAAGTTGATAAAGAGGTTTTTGAACTTACTAAAAGAGCACTTCACTTGTCAAAAATCACAAACGGCGCTTTCGATATCAGTTTTGCCGCAATGGACAGAATCTGGAAGTTTGACGGTTCAATGACGCAAATGCCAACTCCTCAGGCCATAAAAAAATCAGTTGCGAAAGTCGGCTATAAAAATATAATCCTGAATAAAAAAAACAGCACAATTTACCTTCGAAAAAAAGGAATGAAGATTGGATTTGGAGCACTTGGCGAAGGTTATGCTGCCGACAAATGCCGCGACATGATGCTAGCGGAAGGCATTGAAGCCGGAATCGTAAATGCATCCGGCGATATGAGCACTTGGGGAAAACAACCGGACGGCTCCGACTGGAATATCGGCATTACCGATCCGTCGGACAGGAGTGAACTTTTTGCCGTTGTCCCATTACAGCAAAGTGCCGTAGTTACATCGGGAAGCTATGAAAAATTTGTGATTTTTGAAGCTAAACGCTATTCACACATTATAAATCCGGCAACGGGTTATCCGGCAAGCGGACTTAGCAGTGTTACCATTTTTGGCCCAAGCGCAGAAATCGCAAATGGATTTAGTACGTCGATAATGGTTTTAGGAAAGGACGCAGGACTCAAATTCCTCGATCAATTTCCGGATTACAGCTGCATTCTTGTTACCGATAATAATGAGTTCATTACGTCAAAAAACATCGATTTGTCACAATACAAACTTTAGTAACAATCCATCAATACTTGGTTTCTGGATTGATAAAAGGATAATGTATTTCCATTTTTACTGCAAATCGTTTCCAGTACTTCAATTACGTTTTGCTGCATTGACAATGAACCGCAAATCATAATTACGCCATTATCCTGCAAAGTAGCAGCGATAAAACTGGCATCTTTCGGCAACAAATCCTTTACATAGTGCCTGTCGCCTTCTCTTGAGTAGGAAACCTGTAGTTGCGTAAGTTTGTTCGACTTTAAACTTGTACGAATCGCATCTTCATACAAATTAAATGACGCCTGGCCTCGGAAACCGCAATACAGATAACAATTCGTGTTTTTCAAATTTTGATCGATCATTCCAAGAAATGGCGCTATTCCGGTTCCGTTTGAAATCATGATTACCGTTGGTGCGCTTTTCGGAAAATGAAAATGCGGATTCTTCGTAATGTGTGCTTTAATTACAGCGCCGGATTCGAGTTCATTCAGATATCCCGAACCCAATCCGTTTTCGTGCAATCGTACGCTTAACTGAATGTCAGCATCGATCTTTCCGATAGAATATTGTCGTTCACGATGATCATTGGCCGGATAAATCGAAAGCAAATCACCTGATGTGAATTTTACTTTTTTAACAGGCCGTAGCCGAATCAGGAATGCGCCATCTGTTGTAGAAGCGATAGTTTTTTCGACAACTTTCAACTCAAAAACTTTCTTTGGCTTTAGGTCGAACATTTCGGGTGAAATAACGATTGGCAGTTCGGATTTTTGTGCCCAGATTTCAGCCCATTGAGAAAATTCTACTGGCGATTTATCGTTGACAGTCTGAATCTCTGTTAACGGCAAACCCCAATCCGTACCGGACAACAGGTTATTTACTTCAAATGCAAACTGGCAGAAATCAGGATAGGATTCAGAACCAAATCCAACAACCGAGAAACGAATTGCTTTCTCCTGCTTGATTTTGTGAATCAAATCCGTGAATTTTGAAGCATTGGTTGGCTCCTCGCCCAGCCCGTATGTTGCCGTAAGCACAATCAGATGATCGGCATTTGGGTAAACGGAATATGAATTGAGTTCCGCAAGAAAAGACTTTTGACCGAGTTTTAATAATTGCTTATGGATACTATTCGCAAATTTAAAAGTGCTTCCGTTTTCGGATCCGACTAAAATTATAATGTTCGCCTGGTCTTTAGAAAACGTATTCCGGATACGGTTTCCACGGCGTTTTAAAGTCATCGCAAATCCGGAATAGATAAAAAACAGAATATTCGCCGATGCAATTGCGAGTATAATTGCCCAGATTGCGCTTGTGCGGCCGGTGTGCAAATCAAGGCTTAATGCGGTGAGCAATGTTGATGTTGAATGCGGAACTTCAGTTAAAATATCGCCTGTGAATTGGTTTACCGTGATTTCTCGATCAGTTAATTTCAACGTAAAATAATCTTCGGGATCGTCTGAAAAAGGAAATTCGATTTGCTGTACTTCAGAAAGCGAAATACTTTTAAAAACCTTAAAGTCAGCTAATTCTAATTTAGGTTCCGATTTAATAGCATCAAAATCAATCTTGTGAGAAATTTTCTGTTCTGTGATGATTTCAAATTCTCCAAGCGTAAGAAAAACTCCTGTAACTGCTATAATCAATATCGGAATCAGCGAAAGCCTTCCCAGAATAACATGGTAATATTGGGCGAAATTTTCTTTTACAATTTTAGTAAAAAACCGCTTTATTCCGCGTTGCCGCTTTACAATCAGAATCGTTCCCGACAACGCAATCAGGAACAATAAAAATGCCGTAACGCCCATGAAAAACCGACCCGTTTCGTGCAGGAATAATGAACGGTGCAATGTTGTAACCCATTGAAAAAATTCATTCTGCTTTTCAGCAACGCCTATTTTTTTTCCTGTTTTCGCATTGGCATACACCGAAACATTTTTTCCGTCATTGTCAATTGCCTTGACGATTACAAACTGATTTGCATCAACAGAAATGTCGAGAATTTCTTCAAAATTGCTTTTCAAAACAGGCAATGCCGTGGCAACAGTAATCTCGTTAAAACCCTCGACATGATAAGGCTGTGCTTTTTGGGAAACAGGCTCAAATGCGAGAACTATCCCGGTAACGGAAGCCAGTAGCAGAAACAAAAAAGAAGATACAGCCAAAGCTAAATGGCTATATCTCCATATAGAAATTGTCATGTTATTCGCGATTAATTCGGAGTGAAACGCACGTAACGAATGTAATTTGTACCGTCAATTTTTCCAGAAAGATTTTCGGTCGTCAACGGAAATTCAATGTCTTTTACATGGTATTGCTGATTTTCGACAGCTGATTCAAATCGGAGGCTGTAACCAGCATTTACTTTGGCATCTTCAATTTCAAACACTGTTACAGAACGATCGCCGCCCGCAACCGAAGCACCGGTAATCGCACTGATGTTCGTTGGTTTTTTCTTGAATGCCTTGTTCCATTCCTTGATGTCGTCATACCATTTTTTATCCTGGCCCATTACATATAATGTTTTGTCGTAATTCCCTTTCGGATCGATTAGCGACACTACGATGTAAGCGCCTTCACCCGGATAATTCGTCATTTGCACCATGCACTTATATTTTGTCGTACCGGTTTTTTGCGCGTTTACATTCGCCGGAAGGCAAACCAGCAATGCAAGCAGGAATAATGTGTTGATGATTTTTGTCATGATCTTATTTTAGGAAATCTATTGCGATGTTATTTTTTGTAAGCGACTCATTTTCCGAAGCAAGGTCGAACGCCGTTTCCTTAAACTCGGTCGTAAGCTGTTTTTTTGCGCCAAGCTTCACCAGATATTTCAGGATTTTATCATCCTGAGCAGTCATAGCGGCTTTATGCAAAACGGTCATTCCTTCTTTGTTTTTGGCATTTATGTCAATTTTAAAAATCTCTAAACGTTTAAAAAGCGACAATTCGTTTTTTGCAATTGCCAAATGGTATAACGTATTTTCGTTTTTTTGCGGCGTGGCAAAGTTGAATCCTTTTGCCTGAATTGCTTTCAGTTTCACTTCAAATGCGTCCGATTTCGGAAGGCTGTACGACTGAATCATGTAGGCCGCAAGATTGTCGCCATTGGCATCTTCAGTGTTTACATCTGCGCCTTTTTGGAGCAAAAGCTGTACAACTTCAGGGAAATTACTTTTAATTGCAAGTGCTAATGCCGATGCGCCTTTTTTGTTTTTTTGGTTGATGTCTTTTAGAGATTTTGAAAGCAATTCAACCGTTTCAGCATTTGCGGAAGCTGCAGCATTCATAAACGCAGTATTTCCGTCATTATCCGGTTGGTTTACATCGACACCTTTTGAAAGGAAATAATTGATGATCTCTGTTTGCTTTTCTTTGCGTACAATCGCATGCAGTGCATTTTCGCCATTTTTGCCAATGGTATTTGGCTTGATCTTAAGGCTTTCCAGAAACGTATATAATTCAAGCAGATTTGATGCGTTTCTTGTTCCGACACTTGCCATGATCATAGCATTATCAGTAGGCTTCACTCCTTTTTGCAGCAATGCTTTCAGATGCTCGATATCGCCGGTTTTGGCAGCATAGTTGAAAGCCGTATTTCCGTTAGCATCCGTGCTTTTTATATCAAGTCCTTTTGCAACGAAATAATTGATTCGGGTAAAATCTTTATCTCCGGAAGCGGCAAGCAGTAACGCATTCGCACCATTATGATCGAGGTCTTTTTTAAGATCAGCACCTTTGCTCAGCATGAAATCATAGACTTGCGTATTTGCCTGTCCGTTTGCAGCGGCGAAGTTCAGCGGTGTATAACCGTGATCGTCCTGAAGATCGGTCTTTGCTCCTTTATCAAACAAATACTGCATTAATTTTACGTTTCCTTTGTAGGCTGCCCAGAAAATATACGTTCTTCCGTCGTGTGTAATTTTATTTACCTCGTTTCCTTTTTGATCCAGGAGAAAGTGAATGGTTTCCTCAGGCGCGTCTTCCAAAATGGCATAAACCGTCGCGTCAAAAGCATTACTGTTGAGTTGCGTTGCGTTGTTCCCTTTTGCGATTTCAGAGGTTACTACTGCGACTATAGGTTTACTCTTCCAATAAGCACGATCCAGAAACACATTGTTTTGCGCGTGAATGGCTACGGATGCCAGGGCAATTAAAGCGGTAAAAAAGTATTTAATTTTATGCATTGTATCTGATTTTGCTAGGTTATTTGCCAGGACTAAAATACGTTCCGGCAATCAGAGTGCAAAGCTAACAAGAACCATTCTAAATAAAAAAGAATTATGAAGTTTTGTGTAAATATTTAGATTCCCATTGCGCTGCGCTGCATTAAGTCTTATCACTTTTCTATTTCGTCATTTAACGCATCAAAAATTACAGCTTTTCCTGTAGATCTAAAAATAATATCACACGTAGACAGCATTTCATCACAGCTACTCCGGATTTCACAACATTTATTTTTTTAACTCGATAAAACAGGCTCAATTTATCTTTAATCCGGTGTAAACCGGACAGTATTTGAAAAATTTAATCTGTTGGTTATGAAAAAAATGTACTTCATTTTCGCTTTGCTGATTGTGTCACAACTATTTGCGCAAGGCCCGGGGAAAGCACTTGACTTTGATGGAAGTGATGATTATGCAAGCATAGCAGGATCAGGGACAGTTTTGGGCAGCTATACCGTTGAAGCCTGGATACAGCCAAAACATGCAACAAAGACGATGCATATTTTTTGCTCAAGGAGTTTCGGCGACTATACTTTTGATATTCAACTCCGAAGCGGAAACCAGATTCACGCCAATATTGGTACCGGGAACGAATGGCTCAGCACCGCTGCCAATGCGACCTATAACTATACTTTAGGCGTATGGTTTCATTTGGCGTATGTTGTAACACCGTCGGGTTATACCATTTATGTAAACGGACAACAGCTTGCGACTTCAAATTTTGCGACCAGCGGCACTCCGTTGCTGATGAATCCTACCAAGAGACTGGAATTAGGAAGATACACTGGCGCAAGCACTTTCTTCAGAGGTTCGTTAGACGATGTAAAAGTTTACAATACTGCTCTTACACAAGCGCAGGTGCAAGCCGACATGAACAGTGAAACGCCATCGGTTCCTGCAAACTGCCTTATCAATTATACTTTTACTAACGGAACAGCCAACGGACCCAATCCTGGTCTTTCAACAGTAACAAATATGGTTGACGCCGGAAATTATAGAGCAACGCTGATTATGTTCTGGATGCAAAGCCCAATCGGGAACTGGACAACAGACAGGTTTTCGTCGAATGTGCGTATTAACAATTCCTATTATGTGGCAACGCTAAAAGATGCATTTGACTGGATAAATTCCGGTCAGTATTTGTCGGGCGCGATAACCATAACAATTATGGGAAATACGAACGAAACCGCGAAAGCAATATTATATCCCAGCGGAACAGGCGCTTCATCCTATACTTCTGTAACCATCAAGCCATTGGGTGCGCGAACCATTTCCGGAAACATCAATAGGCTGATTGATCTTGAAGGCGCTGACAATGTGACTATTGACGGACTAAATTCCGGCGGAAATTCCCTTACTATTTCCAATACGTCAACAGGAATAGTATCTACAATTTACTTATGGTTTGGAGCAAACAACACTACCATTACGAATTGTACTATTCTTGGTTCTTGCTCTAGTGCCGAGCATGATGCCGGAACTATTTACATACAAGGAACAAACAATAATGTTACGGTTTCAAACAATAATATAGGATCTGCGGGAGCCAATATGGCATCAGCCGCCATAAGAAGTACTACAAGCGCAATTGCAAATGCAACCGGGCTTAACATCTCCAATAATAACATTTATGATTACAGTAGCCACGAGAATCTTTCGTCAGGAATTGATATCCAAAGTTACATCGGTGCTGTGATCCAAAATAACCGTTTGTATCAAACCGCTCCGAGGAATGTATTTGAACATTATGGAATTTCTGTTATTTCGGGTAGTACTGATTTAATCTCCATTTCCGGAAACACTATTGGATATGCCAATCAAAATGGCACGGGCAACTACGAAGTAAATTTTGACAATAACGGACGCGACTTTATTGGCATCAAAGTGTATTCAAGCTCTTCCAATACGACACCAATAGTAGTCAGCAATAATATTTTTAGCGGAATAACTGTTACTGGCGGAAACAATATGCCTTCAATGTTTAATATTACGGCAATAAAGGTCAACAACGGAGTTGCAACAATCAGCAACAATACTATTGGAAGCATGACAGTAACCGGAAGCATCTCATATTCTTCGCCTTCAAGAGGGAAAATTTATGGAATTTCCTTGAATTCAATTCTTGAATGTACCGTAAAAGATAATCTTATTGGCGGCATTACGAACAATGCTGTACAAAATGGGGAAATTTATGGTATTATCAGTGATACATATGGGAATTATGGTTCATTGTGGACATGTGAAAACAATATTATCGGAGGTTCGATTGCCAATTCCATACAGAATACGACCCCGAACGGGGAAAACAAAATTATCGGGATCGAGACATCAACACGATCATCAAACATCACGGGAAATACCATTCGGAACCTGACAAATGCTACATCCGCTGAACTTAATGTAAGCAGGAATTTTTCAGGCATTAATGCCATAACAAATCTAACAGGAAGCACAGTGAATGTTTCTAAAAATACAATTTATAACCTAAGGCACATAAATGGCGGAGCTATGAACATGTTCGGGATTTATAGTGCCAGCCACTATACCGCTACGATAAATATTGATGGAAATTCAATTTACGGAATTAGCTCTTCAGGGAACACATTTAATATTTACGGAATTCAGGAGGAATCGATTTTTGGCACGACAAACATCACAAACAATATGGTTGCGCTAAACAATGGCACAAACGGAAGCATGTATGTATACGGAATAATGCTACGAGGAAATTCTGCCACTACGGCTAATTTATACCATAATAGTATCCATATTGGAGGTTCTCCGAATTCGGGATACGGAAGCAATTACGCGTTGTATTCATTTTCTCCAACACAAACCAGGAACATCCGAAATAATATTTTAGCAAATACCAGCTTTAGAGATGCTTCAGCAAACCGAGATAATTACATGATTTCCATTCTTGGCTTTACAAATCTTACGATGGATAGTAATTTATTCTGGACAGAAAACAACACTTATTTCGGGTTGAACAACAACAGTCTTGTTACCAATCTTACGAATTGGAGAAACAGTACCACAAAAGACCCCAACAGTTATTTCGCAAATCCGAATTTTACAGATACATCTGCCACAAGCCCGAATCTTCACATCAGTCCAACAATTGGCAGTTTAGCCGAAGGAAAAGGCTTTGCGATTCCTACGGTTACAACCGATTTTGACGGGCAAACGCGATCCGGACTTACACCGGTTGACATTGGTGCCGACGCTGGAGATTTCATCGTTGCGCCTCATATTACTTCTTTAAGTACTACATCAGGATGTCCGGAAAGTTCGCTTACAATAAACGGAAGCGATCTTGGCACCGTTACATCAGTTTCCATTAATGCCATTCCGGCAACGATTACAAGCAGCACCCCAACTGCAATAACCGTTGCCGTAAGTAATGGCGCATCAGGAACCGGGCCGGTTAGTATTATAGCTTCAAACGGAATTGCGACAAGTATGCAGAATTTCACTTTGCTGCCACGACCGGTTATCACTTCTCAGCCTGCTACTCCAACTACGACCTGTCCGCTGAATTCCGTTACTAACATTGCGGCCACAGTAACCGGAGCAACTTCATACCAATGGCGGAAAAACGGAATTAATTTAACCAATACGGCACCTTACAGCAATGTAACAACTGCAACACTTCGGATTACGAATCCGGGATATGAGGAAAATGAGAGCGTTCTTGATTTAGTTACAACCAATTCTTCCGGCTGTTCAACAATTACAAATTCTGTTGTGTTTTCGGTCGCGCAACCTTTAACAATCGCAATTTCTCCGGCAAGTCCGACAATTTGTATTGGAAGCGGCACTGAGCTTACTGCTTCCGGAGCGACAACTTACACCTGGAGCCCGGCAATTGGATTAAGCGCAACTACCGGTGCTGTTGTTACTGCAAATCCAAGTGTTACAACCGTTTATACAGTAACGGGATCAGACAGTTATGGATGTACAAAAACAGCAATGGTTACTGTAACCGTTACGAATCCATCGGTTTCAGTAAGCGCAACCAGCACATTGATTTGCCCGGGTTCGGTTAGCGTACTTACGGCAACCGGAGCTGATACTTATACCTGGAGTCCGGCAACTGGCCTTAACGCAACTACAGGAAATTCTGTTACGGCTTCGCCAGCAGCAACAACGGTTTATACTGTTACAGGCACTGACGCAGGCGGATGTTCAGTAAGTAAAATGATCACGGTTTTCGTAAAATTACCGGTTGTTCTTACTTCGGCGAGTATTTGTGCCGGACAAAGCGCAACACTTGGAATTACGAACAGAGTATTACGGTTTGATGGTGTAAATGATTATATGAATATTCCGAAAACAGTCGCAGACGATTTCACTATTGAATTCTGGATGAAAACCACGCAAACCGGAGGAACCGGAGTAAATTGGTATAACGGCCATGGAATAATCGACGGAGAAGTTGGCGGAAATGTAAATGACTTTGGTATCGCGCTTGTTGGAAGCAAACTTGCATTTGGTATCGGCGGAAACGGTGCAGCGGAAACCACTTTGCAATCTGTTTCAAGCGTTAATAACGGACAATGGGCGCACGTTGCCGTAACCCGAAAAAAGACTACCGGATTTATAGAAATCTACATCAACGGAATTAAAGAAGCAAGTGTTGTAACTTCGAACAAGAATACTTTGACAAATCCGGCGAATCTTCGCGTAGGAAGTTTATTGAACGGTTCGAATTATTTCAACGGAAGCATTGATGATATCCGAATATGGAATGTTGTCCGAAATCAATCAGAAATCAGTACCAATCTTGAAACCGACTTTAGCAGCAACACTTCTGGCTTACTTCAGAACTATAAAATGAACCACAAATTGGGAACAGTAGCGCTAAATTCGGTCGATGGTTCTACCGCAACTTTAACGAACGGTCCAACGTGGACACTTGTTGATCCGATAAGCTCCTACATTTGGTCTAATGGCGCCACAACTGAAGAAATAACGGTTACTACATCCGGAAATTATTCTTTACAAGTAACTGACACTAACGGTTGTATAAAAGCCAGCACATCGGTTGAAGTTACGGTCAATTCGTTGCCAACAGTAGCTATTTTGCCGGAAAATCCGTTGATTTGCATTGGCAGTAGTGTGTCACTTACAGCTTCAGGCGGCGTGAGTTATACGTGGAGTCCGGCAACAGATTTAAGTGCAACTACAGGCGCGACAGTAACTGCCACTCCAACTGTTACCCGAACGTATACCGTAATTGCGACAGATTCAAACGGTTGCCAGAATACGCAAACGGTAACCGTTATGGTAAATAATCCGACGCTTAACATTACAGCAGTATCTCCGATTTTATGCTCAGGTGCGAGTACTGTTATTACGGCGTCGGGAGCAGATTCGTATTCGTGGAGTCCGGCGACCGGATTAAGCGGAACTACAGGAAATTCCGTAATGGCATCACCTTCGGAAACCACAACTTATACCATTACAGCTACTGACGGCAATGGTTGTGTAGCAATAAATTCAATTACCATCGTTGTAAAAGACGCTCCGGTGGTTACTGCTTCAGGACCGCTGACATTTTGCCCGGGCGAATCGGTTTCGCTTTCGGCAACGCGAACCATGAAAGGGCTTTCGTTTAATGGCAATCAAAGTTTTACCGTAAATCGCAATATCGGGGACGATTTCACTATAGAGTTCTGGATAAAATCAACACAAATGACAATGGATCATCCAAGTTGGATTTATGGTGGATCGCTGGTAAATGCCTTCACAAATTCTTCAAACATATTTGGTATTTCAATTTTAGCGGGCAGGATTGCTTTTGATGTTGGTCACACAACCTTAAAATCTGCAACTTCTGTAAACACCGGACAATGGATACATGTTGCGGTAACGCGAGTTCGGACAACAGGCGTTTTGTCAATTTATATTAATGGTAACTTAAACGCTTCTGCTACAGTATCCAATAGAAATACATTAAACTCCTCTTCTACTCTTTCGGTTGGAACTTTAAATGAAAGTAATAGTTACTATTTTAACGGAGCAATGGATGATATACGCATTTGGAACAAAGTCAGAACCCAAGCTGATATCAAATCTACTATGACAGCTACAATGATATCGGGAACGCCAAATCTGGTTGACTATTTTAAATTAGATGAACCAACAGGCACAATTGCTTCAAATACAGTCAATCCTTCCAATGATGCAACTTTGGTTAATACTCCAGAATGGACGACCAGTTCAAGAAACTACGCCGGTTACTTATGGTCAAATGGCGCTGCGATTGCTACTCCGCAGATTACAGCATCTGGTACTTTTACAGCGCAACTAACCGATTTTGACGGATGCGTCGTTACTTCTTCTCCAATTACAACAACGGTAAGAACTACATCGCCAATAGAAATTACAGCGCCAAACACATCAATTTGCCTTGGAGAAAATACAACACTTACAGCGTCTGGCGGAAGTTCATTCACTTGGAGCCCGGCAACAGGATTAAGTTCTACTACCGGAAATGTCGTGACAGCCTCGCCAACGGATACGCAAACTTACACCGCTACAACAACCGACAGTGATGGATGTATTTTAACGAAAAGTGTAACCATTATTGTAAACAAACCAACAATAAATATCACACTGAGCCAACCGGCAATATGCCCGGGCGGAAGTACCGAATTAACCGCAAGCGGAGGCGTTTCGTACAGTTGGAGTCCGGCAACGGGTTTAAGCAGCACAACCGGAGAAACTGTTACGGCTTCGCCTGAAACCACAACCACTTATACCGTTACTGTAACAGATGCAAACGGATGCTCAGCTACCAAAACAATTACCGTAAACGTAAATAGCGTTTCAATGAATCTTACCACTGATACAACCCGCCCTTGTGAGAGTGGATATGTTAACGTAATCGCAAGCGGTGCTGATAATTATACCTGGGAACCACTAGAAAATTTATATACTTACGAAGGTTATGCTGAAGCGTACATTACAACCACTACAACTTTTACAGTTACGGGCACGAACAGCACAGGTTGTACCGAAACCAAATCCATCACATTTGAAGTGGTCAACATGAACCTTGGAGTAAGCGCATCGAGTAATGGAATTTGTACTGGAGAGCAAACAACGCTTACCGCTTCGGGAGCAGAATCGTATGTTTGGAGTCCGGCAACTGGCTTAAGCGCAACTACCGGAAATGAAGTTATTGCTTCACCTTCAGTTACGACCACGTATGAAGTAATGGGTACAACAGGCGACTGCACTTCCGTTCAATACATTACGATTACGGTTGGTGATCTTACAAATCTCGAAATTAATGCTTCTGAAACAGCAATATGCGAAGGCATCAGCACATCGTTAACCGCATCAGGTGCCGATTCCTATTCGTGGAGCCCGGCTACCGGACTGAATACGACTACCGGCGAATCAGTTGTGGCAACTCCGCTTATTACAACGACCTATACCGTAACCGGAACAACCAATGGCTGCAGTAAAACAGAGCAAATTACAATAGTTGTAAACAATATAGATCTGGCTGTTACGGCATCAGAAACCATTATCCAGCCGGCCAGCAGTACCACTTTGACTGCAACCGGAGGAACAAGCTACAGCTGGAGTCCACCGACAGGTTTAAGCAGTACAACCGGTGCTTCCGTAATCGCAACACCTGAAACTACTACAACATATACAGTATCTTCCACATATCCGAGCGGATGCATCGGAGAGAAAAGCATTACGATCTCGGTTGGAAATGAAACAGCTCTAAACTTCGATGGCTACGATGATTTTGTTACTACAACTCCAAAAAATCAAACCATCACAGGTAATTTTACTGTAGAAGCGTGGGTAAAACCAATGCATCCGACCAGATGGATGCACGTATTTAGTACGAGAGCCGGAGGTGATGCTACTTTTGATTTGCAAATCGGACAGGGAAATATCATTCACTGTGATATTGGCGATGGAAACAATTGGATTACAACCTCAGCAGATGCCACTTACAACTATAGCATTAATACCTGGATGCATATTGCCGTCGTGGTAACGCCAACTAGCTTTACAACTTATGTTAACGGGTGTGAAGTTGGAAGCGGCTCTTACAACTCAAATCCTATGCTTATCGACAACAATCACTATATCACTATTGGCTACAATCCGTCTGAAGCTACATTCTTTGAAGGTACTATGGATGACATTAAGGTCTATAACACCGCGCTTACCCAAAGCCAGATTCTAGCTGATATGACTGCCTTAAATCCGGTATTGCCGACGAACGTTGTGGCGCATTACGATTTTAACTCGGGTGTTGCAAATGCTAATAATCCTGGCGTTTGGATATTAGAAGACAAAAGCAGCTCGCATTTATATGACGGCGGACTGGTTAATTTCGCCCTAAATGGAACAAGCAGCAATTGGGTTGAAGGAAGAGCGATAGACAATTCAAACTGCAACCAGACTTACAACGAGACTATTATTGCACAAACAGAAACTTCGGCTACTATTTCATGGACAAATACCAGTTGCGGTAGTACTAATGATGTTCACCTGACAACTGTTGGCGGCGGATTGCCAACGGGAACGCCATCTCACGCAAATGTCACAACACCATTGACTTTCAATAATCTTCAAACAGGAAGCCACGAATTTTACATACGAAGCAACTGCGGCAATAATAATTACAGCGAATGGCGTGGTCCTTTTTTAATAACGATCTCCGCTATGGCAGATTTGACTACGATTGCTTCCGATGCAACAATATTGGCAATTCAAAACCAAACCTATACCTTAAAAGGACATGTTTCTGAAGCTGGCCTTACGGATATCATCCCGAATATTTCCGGAGAAACTCCAGGTATCGAATTTTGGATCGGCACAAGCACCGCAGATACCGATCCGGCAAGCTGGTCATCGGATGCATGGGAATTAGCAAGCTGGAATCCGGCCGTGACTGATACGTATGAAGAATACCAGCTTCAAAAAACCATTACCGGTTCTGCAGTTTTATATTATGCTTCACGTGCGCGAATTGGTGGTAGCAATGCATCTTTTACTTATGGGGGAACCAACAATGGCAATGGTGGTAATTGGGATGGAACAACATTTAAAAACGGAAGTATAATCCCGTGCACCGGAAGTATAAATGTAACGAGCAACACCGGATCTTTTACCATTTGCAATGGCGGAAGCGTAGCTCTTTCGGCAATTGGCGGCACTTCGTATTCGTGGAGTCCCCCAACCGGATTAAACACAACTACCGGAGCAAATGTTACGGCATCTCCGGCAACAACAACAACTTACACCGTTAGCGGATTTTTCGCAAATGGATGCGCCTTTTCTGATCAGGTAACTGTTTCGGTCAGTGCCGAAATTCCTGATGTTACAATTTCTGCGTCCGGACCTTTAGCTTTTTGCGAACCGGGATCTGTTACGCTTTCTATAGATAATCTGATTGATATAAACAGTTCTGCCCTTCATTTAAACGGCAGGAGTTTTGCCAATATTCCATTAAATGCTCCCGACGATTTTACCATAGAATACTGGATGCGAACTACACAGGTTACAGGTTATGCAGACGATTGGCATGGCGGCGCCGGAATTGTTGATGGCGAAGTTCCTGGCAACGTAAATGATTTGGGAACTTCACTTGTTAATAACAAACTTGCTTTTGGTATTGGCGGCGGTGGAAGCCAAGCTGACAAAAGCATCTTTTCAACCTCTGATGTAAATACAGGGAACTGGATACATATTGCAGCTACCCGAAAAAGAGAAACAGGTGAAATCCAACTCTATATAAATGGTGTTTTAGAAAGTTCTACAATTACTACAAACCAAAATAGTATGGACGGATTAAACTCACTTGCAATTGGCAGATTATACCGTGGCGATTCTAACTTTATTGGAGATATTGACCAGCTTCGTATATGGAATACCGTGCGAACACAAGGACAAATCACCGCTTCAATGTTCACAGAAACTCCTGATACTACTTCCGGATTAGTTGACAATTATCTTTTTAATGAAGCCAATGGCACAATGATCCAGAATACTGTAAACGGGATTTTACAAGCAGTAAGCGAACCGGTTGTGTGGATATCACGGCAGCAATCATCAGAATTTGCGTCTTATATTTGGTCAAATGGCGCCACAACTCCTGAAATTACCGTAACCAACAGCGGAACATTCTCTGTACAACTCACCAATTATGCTGGCTGCTCCAAAACCAGCGAATCGGTTACTACTGTAACTTCAAGTGGCTCAGTGGCAATTTCAGCTTCGGGAACAGAGGTTTGTTATCCTGGCGAAACCCTTCAGCTATCGGCTTCCGAAGGTGCTCAATCGTACAGCTGGAGTCCGGCTACCGGTTTAAGCAGCACTACCGGAAGAATAGTTTCGGTCACAACCGGATCAACAATTACTTATACCGTTACAGCAATATTTGCGAACGGATGTACCGTTTCTGATACCGAAACAATTACGGTTCATAATTTTACACCCGTTATAATTGGATCAAGCCCTTCGTTTTCGGCCTGTCCGGGCGAATCAATCGTACTTTCTGCGATTAGTCCATATAATAGCCCGGCGGTTTCCTTTAGTAACAATTTCTTCCTTTCAACAAAAGAAACTATTACGGTTGATGATTTTTCGATTGAATATTGGATGAAAACTACCCAAACCGGAACAACCGGTACATCCTGGTATAACGGTCCGGGAATTGTTTCTACCGGTAGAAACACTACAGATTTTGGTACGTCTCTATTAGGAAATAAACTTGCATTTGGTATCGGAGGTCCTTCGGCTACGAGCACCATTACATCTACATCAGCAATAAATAGCGGGATTTGGACACATGTTGCCGTTACCCGCTCGAAATCAAGCGGACAGCTTAAAATTTACATCAACGGAGTGCTGGAAGCTTCTGCGATTGTTTCCAATACAAATTCACTCACAACTTCTCAGGGTTGGTACATGGGATTTATAAATGGTGGTTTCAGCGGTGCTTTTGAAGGAAGCTTAGACGATGTACGCATCTGGAATACCGTTCGCTCGGATTCTGAAATTCGCAATAACATGAATACTACTTTTCCTGATGCCACCAACGGAATGCTGCATTATTATAAGTTCGATGAAACAATTGTCAACAGTGGAAATCCGGTCTATTCACTTTATTTACAATTCCCGGCATGGGTTACCCGTGACACGACATTCTATCCTTCTTACCTTTGGTCTAATGGTGCCACTACTCCAACTGTTACGGCTTCTGAAAGCGGTGTTTACACTGTTCAGGTTACCGATTTTAACGGATGTACAGCCGAATCTGACGAAGTTAGCGTAAACATAATGCCGATACCAACCGTTTCGGGAAGTCAGGTTCTTTGCTACAATACTTTTTCAGAGCAGGATTTGACAGTTTCTAATTTCACAGGATCTATCGTGAAATGGCAACGTGCTTTTAATGCTGCATTTTCTGGCGCAATTGATATCAACACAACATCGGCAACGATTCTTAAAAGTACGATTCCGGTTATTACAAGCCCGTATTATTTTAGGGCATTAATCAATAGCGGAAGCTGTGTCTACTATTCTCCAACTATATCCGTTATCTCGGGCGGAACATCAACATGGAACGGTTCAACATGGATTAACGGAATCCCAACTTCAGCAACAGCGGTTTATATAAACGGAAATTATTCTTCAACCGGAAATCTTGATGCTTGCTCATTAACCGTACAGGCAAACCGCATCGTTACCGTAAACTCGGGACATGATTTCAATATTTCCGGAACAGTAACGGTTGCGCCAACTGCTACGCTGACTTTTGAAAATAACGCGAATCTTTTTCAAAGTGTAGAAACCATTACGAACAATAACTCCGGAAACATTACCTCCAAACGCAACATCATGATGCGCCGGTTGGATTATGTTTATTGGGGATCGCCGGTTGCAAATCAAAACCTCAAATTGTTTTCAGAACTGACCGTTTCACCTCCCGTTGGAGCCAGCCGCTTCTATAAATATCTTGAAAGCACAAACTCTTTTGCCGCCGTTGATCCGCTCACAGAACAATGGATTCATGCCAAAGGATTCATGATCCGTGCACCGAATACATGGCCGACAGATGCGAGCCTGAAACTGTTCGAAGGTAAATTTATCGGTGTTCCAAACAATGGAAATTATTCGATTGGAATTACCAATGCTAGCGGTGCTTTGGGTTATAATTTAATTGGGAATCCGTATCCGTCGCCAGTTGATGCCGACCTGTTCCTTGCGCAAAATCCGGGAACGCTGTACTTCTGGACGCACGCCAACCAGATTGCTTCGGGAAGTAATTATGCCACCTATAATTCCCTTGGACAAACTACTTCAGCGGGTGGATTTACACCGACCAATGTCATTCAAACCGGTC
>Ga0247817_10000699_pt1 | contig 17968 bp, 13 predicted proteins | sample UWRJL212509R1_FD_178010 | JGI IMG/M metagenome (GOLD analysis project Ga0247817, IMG submission 178010) | Plant litter microbial communities from Arlington Agricultural Research Station in Wisconsin, United States - UWRJ-L212-509R-1 | ecosystem: Environmental > Terrestrial > Plant litter >...
GATACGCAGAGCGCTTGAACCGACTCCTGTTCTACACCGAGGCTTGGCTTCACGCAATCGCTTCCAGAGGTGGCGTGTGACGACGTGGCCGACGGGGTGCATCAACTGTGGTGGTTCTCTAGTGTCGACCTTCTGTTTGTCAATGCTGCGGCGCATTAGCCGGTACAGCCACTAAATCCGATGGGGGATCGTCTATCGTCCACGAAGGTGATGCCGTCACCCCGCCACCACGAGCGGAGTAGCCCCCTTGGAGGATGGGGGATACATTGTCCGAGCACCACTCGGGGCGACCATAGTCTTGTCGGATGATTGCTCGTTCAGACGGGTCGGGACGCCCGCTAGTTGCTCTCCACGGATTTGGGGTCGATCATCGAATCATGCTGCCGCTAGGACAGATGATCAGTGATTTTCCATGGGAGAGGATCTACGTGGATCTCCCTTGGGCCGAGGGGGCGACGGGGTTGACGGCAGCAAGCGCACTCGACGTAGCTACTGAGGTTCTGTCGGAATTCGCGACCACCTTGGCACCGAACCGTTTGTCATTATTGGGCAATCCTTTGGCGGGATGATCGCCCGATACGTCGCACATGAGCTGCGCGACCAGGTGCTCGGCGTTGCCACGCTTGCGGGGGTCGTCGAGGCGGAGCCAAGTGCCCGAAACGTACCCGATCGGACCGTCCTGGTCGCAGATCAAGCCGTGCTTGATAACGCCGGTGGCGCCCGCGATGAGTTCGTCGCCGACCATGTCCTACAAACAGCGGAAACTTTCGCCGCCTTCACCCAGTACGTCCTACCTGGCGTTCGCGATTCGAGCCAAGCGTTGATGGACCAGATCGCGGCTGAGTATGCATTTTCTGTGGAACCGGAAGTTCGGCATCCTCTGCCGTTCGTGGCGCCCTCGCTTCATGTTTTTGGTCGGCAGGACGAGGTGGTCGGCTTCGAAGATGGCTGGGCTCTTCGTGAGCACTACCCTCGGGGAACCTTCGCCGTTCTCGATACCGCCGGGCACAGCGTCCATCTTGAACGACCTGACTTGACGGGTGCCCTCCTCCGAGATTGGCTGAGCCGAATGGACGCCCAGGATCGGTAGAACCCGGCCGAGAGACCGGAAAGGCACCTCCCCCCTGACGAGCGCATCTTGCGCCGCGTCGGTCAGTTTGAGTGGCAAGGGAAAGTGAGGCGGTCGAGGATCCTTTTGCGGCGCGATAGCCGTCATTTGCTATGGTTCGACGCTTCGAAGAACGCTCTCCACGTGCGCACTATCCCACTCTGAATCGAACGGAGCCGTCCGACAGCCGATCCCCTGCCGGACAGGTTGGCTCCGGAGTGCACTAGGAGCGGCTGCTAGTCGTCCAGAACCATCCGCAGCACCCGCCGAGCTTTCGGCCCGACGTTATGGAGGGTCGCGTGACGGTCGAGGCCTACGCGACGCACCTCATCGGGGTCGTGCACGCCTCTTCGAGTGCACGGATAGCCGGAGCGCCGATTGCTGGGAGAGGTCGAGGGGACGGCACGCGCGTCGAGCATTGCGATTCGCGTTCTACGCTCTGTGTACGAAAGCGTACGCCGCTCCGCGGGAAGTTAACGGAACGTGATCGGCTGATCGTTGCACTCAAAAGGCGGAGGGGCGTCAACGGTGTGGAGCCTCGATCGCAATCGCGGATCGAGCTGAGTTGAGCACGGCGACGGTGAGGGTAAGAACTAGCTCCGTTTGCGCTTCTTGTTCCGGCTGCGAGTCGCGGGTTTCCTCGTCGGGGGTGGCGGGCTCGACATCTTGTCAAGCGGGAAAAGATCGGCGATCGCGCGCTCCATTTCAGGGTCCGGTGTCGGGAGGGTGCCGTCGTAGACGACCTCGGCGAGCGTCTTCGTTTCGTGATCGAAGATGAAGACGACGCCCCGATTAAATTTCAGCTGATACTTCTTGGCACGTACGTAATCGCGGGCCAGTTGTTCGATCTGAGTTAGTGCCTGATGTGCCGGTTTCGTCATCCACACCAAAAGCCAAGCGTCGCTCAGCCGAGTGCCGATCGGAATGGTCTGGCTGCGTTCCCGACCCTGAGTGTTTGGTGAGGCGAGCAGCTTGGTGGGGATGCGGGCCATGTCCGCCTGACCTTTTGTCGACGCGGATAGCAGTGTCGCGCCGACACTGAGCCAGCCGAAAGATCCGCGAGCTTGCAGCTCGTCAACAAACGACGTCATTGGGGATCCTGTCAGCGCGGGCTTCGCGACTCGTGGAAGCTCGGGGTCGAGTTCGGCGTAATGCCAAGCGTCGAGAGGATCAGTGCGACTAGTCAGCACCGCCCGTTCCTGATGCATTCGTCGCCGAACATCTGTGGCGCGCGGAGCCGTGACATAGGGCAATTCAGCGACCATGACGTTCGGGTCGGGTGTGATGTACAGGCCCGCCTCGTAGAAGTAGAGGAATAGGTCCAGCTCGTCTGGAGCGGCGTACGCAACTGAAACCTCGGGGTCCCGGCGGCGACGGAGGTAGAGAAGAAACTCGGCCGGGCGATCGACGATTCGAGCGATGATTTGGAGGTCGTGGATGGACACTACCCACGGGATTCGGTCAGCATCGAGGAGGCCAGCTGAGACGAGGTCACTCGTTGCGGTCGCTACGCCAGACAAGTCCTCCAGACTCAGCGCCACGGTGTGGACTTCCCGTATGTGGGCGAGATCCAGCCACCCGCTTTGGTGGAGCCTCACACCACCGTCCTCCTCAATGCGTCGCTGCAGTCGCGCAGCCTGCTCGGAGGCCTTGGCGATTATGCCAACCAGGTCGCGGCGCAGCCGGCGGGTCTGCCCCGCACGGGACTCCGGAGTAACGGCCACCGCCTTAGCCTCGACGATTATCGCGACGTCGTCGAGGAGGAACAAAATGTCGCCCTCGACCTTCTTTGTGTACCCGACCGGTTCACCCGCTTCCTCCCGCCCGTTCGCTGGGACGAAGTAGTCGAATGACGCATAAGTAGTAGCACCCGGTAGCAACGCTTCTAGCGCGGCTTTCCCAAGGTCCTCAAGCAGGGTGCCTCGCCATTTTTGGTACCGATCCCATTCAGGCAAGGCCTTCAGCTCTTGCTCTAAGTTTTCTCGGACCGCCGGCAGGACCAGAGCGTCATGAACGAGCATGTACGTCCCTCGCCCCGTGCGAATTACTGGATTAGTTCGCAGCGGGTTGTCTCCGCCAACAAACGCATCGACGATGTCGCGGGCGCTCGCTTGCCCGCTGTCGACGGCGAATCGGTTCAGTACGGCCTCGACGACTGCAACGTCCCGTCCAAGAGAGGTAGCGACATCCGTCGACGACACCGCGACCGAATCCGCGGTCGGTTGCCATGCGCGGTTATGTGCCGCGCGTACACTTTTCCGAGTCTCGGCGTCAGTAGAAACCTTCCCGCGTCCGGACGCCTCGTATGCATCGATGAGCGAGGTGAACCCTGCTTCCCAACGGTCGTTCGCGGCTTCGACCTGCAACTCATGCAGCCGCGCGAGGATTTCCACCGCGTCCGCCGCGTCGAAGCCGAGGTGCGCAGTCAGCGCCGTTCGCAACTCCGGCTGACCGAATAGGGCTTCGTAGGTCTTACTAACCATGTCCGGGTACGAAGTGCTTCGCATCCACACGGAGGCGGAGCGGGCGGAGAATGCAAGGAAGTCGAGGTCCTCCGGCGGGCGACCGCGAATCGTGATCAGTTCTCGGGCCTGCGCCAACTCGATTAGGCGTCCGACCGACTCGACCCATTCGTGGGCCGAACCGTAGAGCGAGTTCGGCTCCTCATCATCAGCCGAACCGTCGTCCTCACCCAGGCTCAATGCTCCCGCAAGCAGGGCGAGCAATTCAGCCTTCGTGACACCGCCCTCGGTGTCAGGCTTGATTTGCCCACCTACAGCCCAAGGCAGGCAGACTAGTCGTGCGAGCTCAACTACCCGTTCGCGTCGGTGGGGCACCAACTCATTGCTTAGAGCTGACAGTTCGGCATTGATGCGCCGATCGAGTTCCGTTATCGGTGAATCGAAGGCGGCCAACTCCGTCATCAGCAACAAATGGCGATCAACTGACTGCACAACGGCCTCGCGATGCGGATCCGGCGAGCTTCGCCGCGCGCGTGCCTTGTGGCGCTTGTTCTTCTGCTGCCGGGACTTTCGGTTCGCCATTCCCTGAGCCAACCACAGATTCGCGATGCCATGCACCCACCTCACTAAGCGACCTTCGATTGTGACCGGAAAGGGGTCGTCGTAGGGGCACATTTGGAACCCACACTCGATTGCCCGTATGCGGATCGGCTTGCAGGCCGGGCAGAACGGGCAGGTCCTGGCTCTAATAGGCTCGACCTAGAGAAGGAGCCCTTGCTTGATGACTAATTTCGCTTCCGCCACCGCGTGTATCGATGGCGAGTATCGCTACACGCTGACCCGTGTCTGGGACGAGGCGCTGCCGACGATGACGTTCGTACTGCTGAACCCGAGCACCGCCGACGCGAAGCGGCTCGATCCGACACTGCGCAGGTGCGTCAACTTCGCGAGGCGCGAGGGATTTGGCGGCATGCTGATCGTCAACTTGTATGCGTATCGCACTAAGAGCCCGAAGGTGCTTAAGGATGCCGGGTACCCCGTGGGGCCGGCGAACGATCGCACGCTCGCTGCCGTCACCGGCACCGTCGTCGCCGGATGGGGTGCGGGGGCCCAGCCGGCCCGCGTCACCCGAGCGCTAGAGCTGCTCCCGCGACTCCATGTGCTGGACATCACCAAGAACGGGCACCCCCGGCATCCGCTCTACATCCCCGGGGCGGCACCGCTGGTCGAGTGGGCTCCGAGATCAACTGGATAGCGTGTCCGATGTCGTGAGTGTTGGCGCCGGCGTCGACCCGTCCCTTGCAGAGCTTGGAAGCCGCGGAAGCTTTGTTCTGAATCCGTACCCCATGATGGACGAATGGCCACCAAAAGTCAGATAGATCAAGTTCATGAAGAACTCATGAAACGCTTCAGTTTCGCACTCCGGCGCGGCAAGGAGATTATGGACGAGTTTGATGCATGGCATAAGTCTGACTTTGCCACGTGGGACGTGAAAGAGAAGGCAGATCGCTTCGGTTGGTTTGTCGAAGTTACGGGAGTGGGCCCGAAGCCCGATCTTGACGGCTGGGGTATCGCATACGGAGAAATAGCTCATCATTTCCGGAGCCTTCTGAACACTGCGCTAACTCGAATCGCTGTCGTTGAGAACATTTCGGTGTCGCGACGGCTTCAATTCCCGGTTGCCCTAGAACGTAAATCCTGGGCGGGTAAAGGTAAAAGGAACGGAGAACGAGATCGCCTTCAAGGGTTCCCAGATCGGATCGTGCGAGCGATCTACGCAATTCAGCCCTTCGTGCAGGCCTCGCGGACAAAGACGGACACCATGAATGACGTTCTCGCCGTTCTTGCATGGACCAATAACCAGGACAAACATCACATTGAGCTGACGGGACAGCTGGTCCCTGAGAGTTTCGAGCACGATTTCGACGTGATTTTCACGGACCCGACAGTCAATCTTGAAGGGGCCGCGGACGTCCAGTACACCTACGACTTCAGTCTGGACATCGGCAGTCACCTCATCGACGCCGACACCACGCCGTTCGAAGTGCAAGAGGTAGCTCGTGGAGAGTTCGATCTGAGGTTGGCTATGGGCGTGCTCGACGAAGCCGGATACCTAACTCCCTTGCGGGATGTGATGTGGGAGTTCGGTGAGAAAACTCATCACATTATCAATATGCTGCTCACCGTGTGGGCCGACGAGAACTTCGACGTGGAAGTCATGGCAGGATCGTCAGATTTCCGACAGGGCGCAGCGTTCGGACGCGCTGCGGTTGACCAGATGGCAGGACGGCCAGTGTGGGACCTGGACTTCAATCGGTCGGCCCGGGGAGAGGCCGCTCGGTTGCGAATGGAATTGGAATCCACCTTCGGTATCCCCGATCTCGGTCGCCCGCCGGAACCTTCTAGCCCTCCGGTGACATCGACTTCGACCACCACGGGGCGCGTCAGTTCCGTCACCCTCTGACCTTGAATGCCAAGTAGGTACCCCGTCGCTCCTTACCGCCTCTGCGCACCCGGTCTGTGTATGGATTTGGACATCCCGGTCAACGTATAACGAACTGATGCCTTGCCCGTAGGACGGTCGTCCTGAGGGCACGTTTCCGTACGTCCGGAACGCAAACCCGATGCCCGGATGCGGATCGTCTTACGGACAGCACGCTCAGCTCGCCGCGTCCAGGCGATCGTAGTGCCTGGGCGAGATGGGTACAGCGACACTTTCTGACCAAGGAATCTCAGATTGCCACGAAACGAGTAGGCGTGAGCCGTCGCGCGCGAAGTGGCGCAGCTCGGCAGTCATCACGTATTCGTCTCTTACATCCATCCCTACATCGGTCACCCAAAATCTGAGTCGCATGTAGGAGATTTCGTGAATTTGCTCATCTGTCTTGAGACCTTCAGCGCTAATCGTCTTGTGCCACACGAAAGCCTCTGATTCACCCGGGAGTATGAACTTTTCAATCCCTCCCTGCACTTCTCCCTTGTCTGGCTGGACGATCGCTATACGCGCCACCTCGCGCGAGACGTTTTGGAAGTGGATATTCACGGACATCTTAAAAATCACCGGCTCGGTGACAATCTCACGGATCCCCGTCACCCTGTCCCATTCGTTGCCGGGCAGTCTCACCTCTAACGCGATAGGCGTGGCGCGAGCGAAGACCCGGGGGATTCGTTCATCTAAGCGCGCTTCCGCCACTCGTCTAGAGGTTTCAACAGCGGCCCGATTCTGCCGTGCTGCTTCAGCTCGCGCTATTTCTACGTCCTCCAGCGCCACTTCGAGTTGTTGCGCTGCGATCCTCGATTGTTCAGCTGCCGAATCGGCTTGAGCCTTGGTTGAGTGAGCCGCTTTCCGGGCCCAGATACCGGCGAAAACCGCAGCGCCCAAGGTGAGAAAAGCCGTGCTGGCGGAAACCCAGTTGGGAATTCCTACCCATCCAATGTCTACATATTCGCTCATGACTGTAGTATCCCTCTCGAATCACACCGATGTGATTTCTGACGCCAAATCCGGGTAACGGACAAGCCCGACGACCGCAATCTGGTCGTCCGATGGGCGCCGGATCCGGCCGACCGCCGGCTGTTCGAGTGCCTCCCCACGATCGAGAAGGCCGACATGGCCGTAACGTTCATCGATCGCGAACCTGACGGCCTCGGGAGTGCGTTGCCGAAAATCGGTTTCGGCGGCGACGTTTCGTTCGACCGAGTTCGAGACATCCATGACCGAATGCTGATCGTTGACGACGATCGGGGACTCATCATGGGCTCGTCCTTCAACAGCGTCGGAAAGCAATACTTCCTGCTCGGCTATCTACGCGGACGGGACGGCGCCGTCCTAGGCGCGCTATTGGCGGCGAAAACAAGCTAGCGGTTTGGCTCGTCACTTCTGCTGGGATCTCGACGGATGCGTCCGCGCGTTCGAGATCGCCGTGAGTTCGGCGGGGGAGAGCCAGTACTCGTCGCGGGAGTGACGTCGCTCGTTGGATTCCATGATGCGTCGATACTCTGCGAGCATCCGCGTGTAGACCCCCAACATCGTGCTGTGAGAATTACCGTCGTCGTTCTCGGTGATTGAGTTTTTCAGTTCAGAGAACTTGCGATTGTCGATGAGGTGCTCAACGTAGGTCGCCATCTTGTATTCAAGTGGGTCGTTATGGTCGAAGCCTTCAAATTCGAGACGATTCGCAGTAGTCGGCTCGATTGGCGTTCCGGCCTTTGAGTGCCGGGCGATGCTGAAGGTGATGATCCGGAACATCTGGAGGATGTCGAGGACGCGGCGCGTGTCTCTTTTCGACAGCTCCGTCGCGAAACCGGCAACTTCCATCCAATACTCACCCGTGAAGCCCCGTTCGAGAACTCTGGCGCGCTCGATCTGATATTCGAGACCGCCCTCGTTCTCTTCGCCCCCTGGGTCGACGCGTCCCAGAATATGGTGGAGCAGCGAGAGTATTTTTCTATCCATGAAGCTGAGCGTCTCCGGCGCAGGCTCATCGCCGTGGCGCTCGTTTACCTCGGTACTGGAAACTGTGATCACGGCTTCGCGGAGCAGATCTCGGACGTATTCACTCAAGGTGACGTTCTCCTCGGACGCCATCTCCTGCAGTGCATCCCGCACGTAGTCGTCGACGCGGATATTGATTGTAGCCATGCTTCTCCCATGTGTATTACGGTAAGACAAGAGCGTATCACGCGAACGCGCCCGTGAACGGCCCGATGCGCTGTGCCGCTGACGAAAAAAGACTCGACAGGAGAGTCGCTAGACATTCGCCCCGGAAGCGGGTGACCGATGCACCGAGCCGCACGCTGCTTGGGCGTGCTGGTTCATGCGATGGCCCCGCCTCGGAGTCCGGGCGGGCCGGCTGCGGAGCGCACGTCCGATTCTGTTGACGCTCCGTCACGAATTCGTGATTGTCTGTTTCGTATCGATGCCTTTCGTGGCATATTGGGCATATAGCGAGAGTTCGTCAAACGACGCCGCGGGGAAACCGGTCACCCCGGTGCGGCGAGCGGCGCGCAAGCCCGAACGTCACAAAGGAGCGGCAATGGACAAGCGACTACAGAGCGCCTTGGACCGGAAGAACCTCGTCTTCATTATCGGTACCGGGTTCAGCGCAGCCACGACTGGCAATGCATCCTTCGCAACCTGGCGTGGGCTGATAGAAGACGGTATTGGGCGGGCTCTCACTCTCGGGTCAAAACCTACGTGGGGTGACCAAATTCTGGGAAACCTGACCTACGGCTTTGACGAGAACGACATGGACATGATCCTTGCAAGCGCTGCAGGGGTCGCACGCGAACTGGACAAGCACGGGGCATATGCGATGCCGAAGTGGCTCCAAGAGACCGTCGGGTCTCTCGAGGCAAAAGACGCGACCCTCGCGAAGACCATCAGAGCGCTGCCGTACCCGGTGCTGACGACAAACTACGACAGCCTGCTCGAAAACAACGACCGACGCCCGACAGACTGGACCAAGTCGTCGGAAATGCAGCAAGTGCTTGCCGGCACATCACGATCCATCGGTCATCTGCACGGCATCTGGTCGAATCCAGCATCGGTAATTTTCTCCGACAAGCAGTACGACGCGCTTCTGGCTAGCGACGCAGCGCAGAGTATCCAGCGAGCGGCATCAACCCTCAAATCCATCGTTTACATAGGATTCGGGTCCGGCCTTTCAGACCCGAATTTCACCCGAATGATCGAGTGGCACCGCTCGCACTTTTTCCCTTCTGCCGTCGACCACTTCAGGCTTTGCCGTTCGCGCGACGTCGACGAACTACGAGCCGAACACGGAACGGATCACATCATCCCCGTCTCCTATGGGGACGAATACAGCGACCTCCCGGCCTTCCTTAACGCGTTTTCCCACCACGATTCGGCCGAACTATCGGTCGCCGGTATCGCGCGCGACCTTGTCGGAGAGACCCAAGTCGAATTCGCTGAGGAAATGAAGGGCGAGGCAATACTTGCGGACGCCCTGGATGACCTCCTCGAAAGGCCGCTATCGGACGTTATTCTCCCTCCCATCCTCATTCCCGTTCCCCACGCCGAATACATCAAGGCCAGAACGAAGAAGAACGCCGCGAAGATCGAGCGACTTGATCCGGCGGAGGAGATTAAACACGGTGACGTTCTAATCATCGCGGCGGAGGAGAATTCCGGCCTGACGACGGCGATCAAGTGGATGACGCTCGAAGCGTCACGCTATCTCGTGGGCGCTGCTCCGATATACGTTCCCTTCCAGACGTGCAGGAAGACACGGGGCCCGGTCGAGGACCAAGTCCGCACGGAGGCACAGCGTCGGCAGCTCATCGGCAAACGTGATCAGGACATGCCTCCCTACGTACTCGGGATCGACAATTTCTCTCCTTACGTGGACAAGATCTCAGAAGCAGCTTTGGGGGAGATCGCGCATTCCGATGCGCTGCTCACCATCGTCGGTTGCGCACAAGGTGTCGAAGACGAGTTGGTCAAACGGCTGAACAGGCTGGGCGTTACGCCGCGCGTGCGGTACCTCGGCAAACTGAGCGCGGCGGACGTTAGAAACTACGCACGCCTCGTGTCCCCTTCGGATTTTGAGAATCTCGCCGAACAAGTTCTCACCGCTCTCCGTGTGGAGAATCTCGCTAAGACCCCGTTCACCGTGTCGCTCTTGCTTTCCGTTCTCATTCAGGGTGGCAAATTTTCGGCGAACGCGTCTCAAACCTCGATCCTTGACGATTACATCGGTCTCTTGCTGGGTCGAGGCGATCCTCATGACGATGCCCGATTCGGGTTGGACCAGAGCGCCCGCGAAGCGATTCTTAGTGGGCTCGCCCAGACCTTCGTGGAGGCGGGAGTGGGCGGTCTCACCGAAATCGACGTGCAGAGATCATTCCAAGCGGTGTTCGACCGGTTCGGTTGGATCGAATCGACGGCCGAGGTGCTGGCGAGCTTTGTCGAACGAAAGGTTCTCCGTCGAAGAGGCGGCTTCATCGAATTTTCGCGTAGCAGCTTTCTACACATATTCGCCGCCAAGCGAGCCACGTTAGACAAGGCATTCCGGGCGGTACTCCTCGAACGGCCGATCTATTATTCGGCGGCGATAACGGATTATGCGGCCTTGTATCGGCACGACGCGGACCTGATCGATCAGCTGAGCAAACTGCTCACAAAAGAGTACGCAACAACGACGCATGGAAGCGTTTTCGAGTCGCTCGAGCTAGCTCCGCCCAATTTGCGCGACGAGGTTGACGCGCAGGGGATAGGCGCGCCGGGGCAAGAGTCTGACGACGATCCTGCGAACGACTCGGAAGAAAACTCGGTCGACTTGCAGAGGTGGCAAGACGACGTTTTCGATCGAGAGGACGACAAAAACCTTCCACCGTTCCCTACTACCCATGAAGACGATGTCCCGCCCGCGATTCAGCTTTACCGAACCTTGGACCTCGTATCGACAGTCCTTCGCGATTCCGACCAGGTCGAGAACCTCGAGCTCAAGCAGACGGTGCTCGCAGACGTACTCGAAAAGTGGGGACTGGCAATGGACGTCATGCACGACGACTCCTCCTTCCACGAGTTCCTAAAGCGTCTGATCCTCGACCTCGAGCTCGAGAAGCCTGAAAAGGACGGTGGGGAAGCCATGCTCGAGGAGTTTGGTAAAGCGATCCCAGCAGCAATCACTCTCGCATCGATCGAGGCCACGTTGTCGTCTCGCAAGCTCTCGCTACTACTCGACAGAGTGATGAACGACACGAAGATCCCCCCGTCAGAAGAGACCGTCATAATGGCGTGTTTCTTTCACTATTCACTCCGGGAGCCGGGGTGGCCGGCCAAACTCACCGCCCTATTGCAGTTTCAGGGCAACATTTGGATCGTTCGGAACTTCCTTCTCCACCTGCTAGTTAATACTTTCCAAACCGACGACGTCGAGCCAGAGGATGCCAGCGACTTGCTAGATCTGTGTGTCCTGATCATTCAACGCTCGAGCAACTACAAGGACGAACCCGAGAAGAGCAGGCACCGCGGCGAAATAGTGAAAGACCTCGAAAAGATGCGCCTCAAAGTGCGGATTCGGAGCGGCTATTCCAAATCCGTCTCGGGCTGAAATCGCGATTACAGGCGGGGCTGCCAGGCAGTCGCGAGTACTTCTTCGGAGGCGCGGCAGTGACGACACAGCGAACCGGCTTCTATCCGCCACAGAACTAGTTCAGGACTTGCGCCAAACACCCCTAAGACGAGACCCTCCGATAAGGATGATCAAAATCTCGTCGATTACGAACTAAATCTGTCGCCTAACGTCTTTGCAAACCAGCGAAGCAAACCGACGCCCAAAGGTAACGCCGTTAACGATTCGACCAGCGCGCACCCGTGCCACCGAAAAACGAAACCAGGCAAGCAATCGAGCCGCGGTGCGCGTTTACCCCGCCCGACTTAGTGCCCGATGACGGCTCGTTATCTGCAACACCGATTTGGCAACTGCACGGGAGATTGAACACGCCCGCGTATCAACCAGCGGCCACGACTTCACCGCGCAACGCGAAGGGCTCGCCCTCGGTGTTGACTCGGAGCGCTACCTGTGTCGGCTGCAGTCGCGGCCAACTACGGGCGTTCCTCTCGGCGTAGGAATTAGCGATCGGAGCCTGTCGAGTAGCGCTCTCCACCCGGCGCAGCGGCGACTGCACGAACCGCGTCGACCCGAGTTCATTTCACGACCTGTCATTTCGCATCTCAAGCGTCCAATGCCACGCCTCTTGCAGATCGAGGCGGCGCACCTTTACTGCGATGACGGAGGTGGGCGCCGTGACGGTGTCGATGCGTGTGATGAGCGCCGGAGACGGGTACAAGTACCTGTTGCGGACGGTCGCCGTCGGCGACGGGATCCGCTCGTTGTCGACGCCGTTGACTCGGTATTACAGTGCCCACGGCACTCCGCCTGGCCGGTGGATGGGCGGGGGCTTACCTCAGATCGCCGGAGGTCTGGTGGCTGCAGGAGACGAGGTCACCGAGTCACAGCTCCAGCTCCTCATTGGGCAGGGCCGTGACCCGGTCACGGGAGAGGCTCTCGGCCGCGCCTACCCGGTCTACGGAAACGCTTCTGACCCCGCGATTGCGCGTCGCCGGGCAGTCGCTGGATACGACTTCACCTTCTCGATTCCGAAGTCGGCGAGCGTGCTCTGGGGCATTGCGGACGCACCCACGCAGGCGCGTATCGTGCGCGCACACCATGATGCGGTTGCGGAGGCAGTTGCGTTCCTCGAGCGCGAGGCCGCGTCGACTCGCACCGGCATCAGCGCGCGCGACGGTGCGGTCGCGCAAGTCGGTGTCAGCGGCCTGATCGCTACCGCGTTCGATCACTTCGACAGCAGAGCGGGGGACCCGCACCTGCACACGCACGTGGTGGTCAGCAACAAGGTCCAGACCCTGCTCGACGGGAAGTGGCGATCCCTGGACGGCAGGCCGATTCATGCGATCGTCGTCGCGCTCTCCGAGCTGCACGAGGCGCTGTTCGCTGACGCCCTCACCCGCTCGCTCGGCGTGATGTGGGAGGCGCGAGAACGCGGTCGCGACCGTCACCCCGCCTGGGCACTGACGTCGGTCCCGGACACCCTCGTCGCCGAGTTCTCGACCAGGTCGCGGCACATCGACGTCGAGACTGATCGGCTGATCGCGGAGTATGTGGCGAGGAACGGTCACCGCCCTAGCCCCGTCACGATCACGAAGCTCCGCGCGCAGGCAACGCTCTGCACGCGACCGGCCAAGCACGTGCACTCCCTCGCGGATCTCACTGCGGGATGGCGTCAGCGGGCCACCCGGGTGCTCGGGCAAGACGCCTCCGCGTGGGCACGGTCAGTGTGCTCGGACCGGTCGCCCATCCTGTTGCGCGCGGAGGACGTGCAGCTCGACGCAATCCACAGTCTTGGTGAGAGCACGATGATGGCGGTGAGTGAGAAGCGTGCAACCTGGCGGCACTGGAACCTCGCGGCCGAAGCGTCGCGGCAACTCATGCAACACCGGTTCGCATCAGCGCTCGATCGCGAAGCCGTGGTCGGCCTGGTCGTCGATGCCGCCGAGCGTGCGTCATTGCAGATCACCCCACCGGAGCTCGCATCGAGTCCGCCCGAGTTCCAAAGGGAAGACGGGACATCCGTCTTCCGTCCCAGACACTCGACGGTGTTCACTTCATCTGTGCTGCTCGGCGCCGAGTCCCGACTCCTCGCACGGGCCGCAAACATGGACGCACCGAGGATCGCAACGCCCCTGCTTCGATCGGCTGTTAGTGAAGGGCTTCCAGTTGGGAAGCTGTCAAACGATCAACTCGACGCGCTCGCGTCGATCGCCGATTCCGGGCGCACCATCGACGTCTTGGTCGGTCCCGCCGGGGCCGGCAAGACGACTGCGATGACGGTGCTCCGCCACGCCTGGGAGGCGGCGCACGGATCCGGCTCGGTCGTTGGGCTTGCTCCTTCGGCGGCCGCGGCACAGGTGCTCGCGGAGGACCTCGGCATCGCGACAGAGAATCTGGCGAAGTGGTGGCAGACCCACCTCGACCAGGGTGCGGAGTTCCGCGCCGGTCAGCTCGTCATTATCGACGAGGCATCGTTGGCGGGCACGATCGCGCTCGACCGGATCACAGGGCTCGCCGCGGATGCAGGCGCCAAGGTGCTGCTGGTCGGCGACTTCGCTCAGCTCCAATCCGTCGAGGCGGGTGGTGCGTTCTCATTGCTTGCGCACGAAAGGTCAGATGCGCCCGAACTGATCGACGTGCACCGGTTCACCCACGAGTGGGAGAAGGCAGCCTCGCTCACCCTGCGCCGAGGCGCGCCCGAGTCGATCGACGTGTACGTCGTGCACGGCAAGCTGCACGGTGGTACCTCCGGGGCCGTGGCGGACGCCGCATTCACCGCCTGGCGCGCGGATATTGGGGCGGGCAGGAGCTCCGTCTTGATCAGCGACTCGAACGAGGCAGTTGCCGCGATGAACGTCCGCGCGCGCAGCGAGCTGATCGTGGACGGCCGGGTCGACGCCGTCCGCGAGATCCCGCTCCACGACGGGACTGCTGCGTCCGTCGGTGACACGGTGATCACGCGCCACAACGACCGCAGGCTTCGTGTATCCGGCTCGTGGGTGCGCAACGGCGATCGTTGGATGGTGGTCGGCGTGCATGCGAACGGGTCGGTCGACGTTCGCCGGAGCGGGCGGCGGTGGGGGAGCGCAGTGCGGCTTCCTGCCGAGTACGTAAGGGACTACGTGGAGCTCGGCTACGCGGTCACGGCGCACCGCGCACAGGGCATCACCACCGACACCGCCCACGTCGTCGTCTCCTCGGGGACGACCCGCGAGAACCTGTACGTGGCCATGACCCGCGGACGGGAATCGAACACAGCCTACGTCGCCACCGACCAACCGGATGTCGCCCACGCGGGGCCTCGTCCAGGCGACGATCCGGACGCGACCGCGCGCAGCATCCTCTACGGGGTCCTGCAACACGTGGGCGCCGAACTCTCCGCCCACGAGACACTCAGAGCCGAACAGACCGTATGGGGCTCTACGGCCCAGATCGCCGCGGAGTACGAGACGATCGCGGCGGCCGCCCAGCGCGATCGATGGGTCGCTTTGATCGGCAGGAGCGGGCTCTCAACCGACCAAGTCGACCGCGTCGTCCATTCGGATTCTTTCGGTGCGTTGACTGCGGAACTCCGGCGAGCCGAGGCGCATCATCTCGACGTCGAGCAGTTGCTGCCGCGCGTCGTGGCAGCCCGCGACTTCGCAGACGCCCAAGACATCGCGGCCATCATCCACGCCAGGCTCGCAGCGTCGAACGATGCACAATCCACTCGGGGGAGCGGTCGGCGAAAGCCGCGGCTGATTGTGGGGCTCATTCCGGAGGCAGTCGGGCACATGGATCCGGACATGCGGGTGGCATTGGTCGAGCGACGTCGGCTTCTCGAGGAACGAGCGAGCGCAATGCTCGACCAGGCGCTGCTCGCGGGGGAGAAGTGGACGCGATCCCTAGGGACCGCTCCGCGGGGCTTCGCCGAGTCCGCCTGGCGCGGTGACGCGTGCACGGTCGCGGCGTACCGGGACCGTTATGACGTCGTCGGCTCAAGGACGCTCGGGCCGCCGGCTCAGTCGACGGCGCAGCGCTTAGACGAGCGCCGTGCGCGCGCTGCGCTCGGCGCAGCTCAGCGGCTGGCTTACGGAAGTCAGGTGGATGCCGCGACGCATAGAGCTGCTGCACCGAGTCTTCCGCCGATGATCCATCGACTCTGACCGTTGATGTAAGTAGTTACCCGAAAACCGATCGTTGGCGATCAGGACGTTTCGTGCTGTGCGGGACACGTACGGGATAGACGACAGCAATCGACCGAACGGACAGCATGCCAATCTCGACCGACAACCTCCTGCCCGCTGCCGATCAACGCTCGACCGTGTTCGTCGACATCACCCATATACTCGTCGCGAAGCTGGAGGGGAGTCCCGAATCCTCCCGCCGCCCTCCGGCCGACGTCCGCGATCTTCTCCGCACCGCCGGCCGTCGCCGGCAACGCCTGGTTCGCGGTGCACGGCGGTCGCATCGATCTGGTGGAGACGCTGCTGCTGGGAACCTTCGTCGTGCTGATCCTCGTGCAACCGATGATACTGGGCGCTAACTGGCGGCTGCCCTTCACGCTGGGATTCTGGGTGTTCACGTTCGCCGCCACATCCAGCGGAACCTACACGGTGCACTGGCTCGCGCTGTGGGGAGGCCCCGGACACGCGGTGTGGGCGTGGTTCGCCATCGCGCTGGTCACAATATTAATCGGGAGCATCGCCGTGCGATCCGCAGCCTTATTCACCGCTCATAGCCGAATCGACGCACAAGGCGTCGCGCCGTCAGCTCAGCTGCTCTGAGCCCAAGCTACGACTCGATGCGTTACTGAAGGGCGTCGACGACTGCTGCAACCCCGGAAATAAGCGAGGCGCGATGTTGCCGAAGACGCAGTTCTGCTGGTTTACTCATGGATCGGACTGACGGGCTCGTTGTATTCCAGGCTTGCGCCATGGCAAGAGTAAGCATGAGAGCATCCATGCCGCGGGTGTCGTCGACGCCCATCGCTCGAGCGAGAGCCTCCGCTTTAGACACATGAGAGTTCAGTTCCATGTCTGTGGCGTCGGGCCGCTCCAGCTGTTTCCACTGCGTGAGTCGGACAAGTTCGGGATGCTCGACCATGTGGTCAAAGAGGGCGCCGATATAGCCCGTGAGGTCATCCGGGGTATAAGGGACGATGTCGGCCAGCACGCCCAGGCGATCTTCCAGGACGGCGTCAAACAATCCCTCTTTGGAAGCGAAGTAGAGGTAGATCGCCTGCTTGTTTGCGCCTGACTCTGATGCGATTCGATTCACTCGCGCACCTGCAAATCCTCGATCGGCGAACTCGGCATAGGCAGAGTCCAGCAGGCGGGCGCGTGTTGCGGCGGAGTCGTAGGACATACCCGAATTCTAAACCAAACGTTCGGTTGACATGAACGGACACTGGCTGTACATTAAATAAACCATCCAGTTGGATTAGTAACTTTTGCAGGGAGAGAAACATGAGAACGTGGCTCATCACGGGGGCGTCATCCGGAATCGGTCGCTCGGTTACGACGAGATTGCTGGAGCAGGGGGACCGCGTAGCTGCGTTCGTTCGCCGGCCAGAAATCTTCAATGAACTGTCCGACACGTACCCCGGGAAGCTGTGGGTGGCGCCGGTCGATGTCACCGACACGCGCGTCCTGCGCGACGCCGTAAACCGGGCATTCACTGATCTCGGGAAGATCGATGTTGTCTTCTCGAATGCCGGAGCAGGTGCATTCGGAGCCGCCGAAGAGCTCGACGATAGCGCGATCGAGCAACAGCTCGCGCTTAACCTCGTCGCACCGATCCAGCTCATCCGGGCCGTCCTCCCGCACCTCCGCGCCCAGGGTGGGGGTCGGATCATCCAGATGTCCACAATGGGCGGCCAGATCACCAGCGCCGGAGGCAGCATGTATCACGCCTCCAAGTGGGGGATCGAAGGGTTCACCGAGTCGGTGATGGGCGAGGTCGCCCCCTTCGGCATCGGCATCACCCTGGTCGAGCCCGGAAATGTGCGCACCGCGTTTGGCGCGGCGCTCACCATCGCCGCGCCCATCGAGGCCTACGCCGACACTCCCGTCGGTCACGTACGGCAGTACATCGAAGCTGCCGGTGGCAACCTCACCGGCGACGCCCTAGGCGACCCGGCCCGCGTCGCCGAAGCGATCATCGCTGTGTCGGTGCAGTCACCCGCCCCTGAGCGTCTGGTCCTGGGAAGCGACGCCCATTCGGCAATCCGCGCCGCACTCACCTCCCGGCTCAGCCAACTGGATGCAGGCAGGGCGGTCTCCGAGAGCACCGACTTCCCCGCAAACCCCTGAGCGGCA
>Ga0247817_10000701_pt1 | contig 17930 bp, 16 predicted proteins | sample UWRJL212509R1_FD_178010 | JGI IMG/M metagenome (GOLD analysis project Ga0247817, IMG submission 178010) | Plant litter microbial communities from Arlington Agricultural Research Station in Wisconsin, United States - UWRJ-L212-509R-1 | ecosystem: Environmental > Terrestrial > Plant litter >...
CCCTTCACCGAGACCTGGATCGTCTTGCCCGCGTCGGCGGGAGCGAGCTGGTAGGTGGATGCTGTCGCGTTGGCGATCTTCTTGCCGTCACGCAGCCAGCTGTACGCGAAGGTCGTGCCGGACGACCACGGGCCGGTGACGGCCGTGAGCTCTGCGCCGACAGTCTTCGTGCCGGAGATCGTGGGTACGACCGCGGTGAAGCCCTTGCCGATGCGGACGCTCTGGGTGAAGGTCTCTCCGTCGGCGGTGAGGCTGACGGTGTGCGTACCGACGCTGAGCGTGTCGGGGATCGCGACGGACTGCGACACGACACCACTCGTGGCGATCGTGCCCGTCGAAGCGACTGCAGCATCCCACGTGATCGTGTACTCGGCGCCGCCGCGGAAGCCGTCGGCCTCGAGGTCGACGGAGTCAGCGGTGGTCAGCGTGATCGAGTCGAGGTTCGCCTCGCCGAGGCCGAACTGCACCGAGGGGTCCTCGAGCACGACGAGCGTGTGGAAGGGGCCAGCGGTGACTTGTGCCACACGGTGGTTATCGATGAGCGCGTTCACTCCGGCGTTGTAGTCCTGAGTGACGTTGGGGTTGGTCTCGATGACGAACACACGTCCCTCGTCGGTGGTCACGTAGAGCTCGGTGGCGTATGCCTCGATGGCGACGGCCGCGTGCGACCCGAGAGCCGTGGCCACCTCGGAGTTGTACTGGGCTGCCCCGTACCCCCATGCGGCGACCGAGCCGTCGGCGAGAAGAGCGAAGCTGGTTCCGGCGCCCGCAGCAAGAGCTGTCACTTCTTCACCGTCGATGGCCGCTTCAGCCGCGACAGTGTTGATCTGGCCCGAGGCGTTGTCGCCGAAGCCGAGGATGTGCCCATCGGTCGTGTAGACGATCGCGTGTGTGAAGCCCGCGGCGATGAGCGCGACGTCCTCGGTGAGGTCGCCGCCGACGCCGTTCTCGCCCCACGAGCGCAGCGTGCCATCCGTGCGCAGTGCGATCGCGAAGTGGCGGCCGGAGGAGATGGCGGAGAACTCCTGGTCCGCCGTCGCTGCCGTGAACCCGTTGTTCGCGCCGAAGCTGGACGACGGGGACTCAGCGACGAGCGCACCGTCGTCGAGCAGGGCGAAGGCGCCCGAGTACTCGGCCTCGAGGTCGACGACATCGCGGCCATCGAACTGGTTGACGAGAGAGCTCAGCACGGCGGCGCCGTCGTAACGGGTCGCCGTCACGGTGTTGTCGTCGCGGAGAATGTACGACGTGGCATTGCCGGTAGCGACGTCGAGAACTGCGTGCCCGTCGACGGCCGCACCGAGGTTGGCGATGTAGCTCGCCGACTGCTCGCCGTAGCCGACGACCGAGAGGTCGTTGTCGGTCTCGATCAGGGCGTAAGCGGGAACGGACAGGCCTGCGGCGACAAGGCCGAAAGCGATGGCGGATGAAGCGACGGCCGTCGCTCCTGTCCGGAAGAATGACGACGACACTGTGACTCCCCAAGGGCGCGAAAGACCCGCGGATACGGGCACGCCAAACCCTAGCGATCAGTCGAAGAAGCCTGCTGTCCCCAGTTCGGGATATTACAGAGTGAGACCGACGAACACCGGCTCGTGCTGCAGCCGCACTCCGAACTCCGAGAAAACCCTGGTCTGCACGAATCGGGCGAGCTCGGCGATCTCGGCGGCTGTCGCGCCACCGCTGTTGATGATGGCGAGCGTGTGCTTGCTGCTGATCGCGGCGCGCGAGCCGGGCAGCGAGAAGCCCTTGCCGATGCCTGCGCGCTCGATGAGCCAGGCAGCACTGAGCTTGACGCGGAAGTCGGTGCGCTCCGGCTGCACTGCGGGTTCCTGCCCGAGCGGGACCACGAGGTCGACGGGCTCGGGTTCCACCGGCCAGCGGGGCGCCGCCTCCGGAAGGGTGCGGGCGAAGTTCTCGCCGACGATCGGGTTGGTGAAGAAGGAGCCGGCGCTCACCGAGTCCGGGTCATCCGCCGCCAGCACCATGCCCTTGGATGCACGCAGCGCAAGCACTGTCGCGCGCACGTCGACCAGCGGAACACGGGTTCCGATCGGCACGCCGAGCGCCGACGCGAGCTGGTCGTAGAGAACCGGCTCGCTGAGTCCATCGGGCGAGACAGTGAGCGACAGGTCGATGCTGACGACGACTCCCTCGCGACCACGCTTGAGGGTGGAGGTGCGGTAGTCGAGCTCGAGTTCCGCGGCGGTCAGGTAGACCAGCTCTTCGGTGAGGAAGTCGAGAAACTCGACGCCGAGCAGACTCGACTCGAGCTCCTGGCCGTAGGCTCCGATGTTCTGGATCGGGGCTGCTCCGCAGGATCCGGGGATTCCGCTCAGACCCTCGATCCCCGCCCATCCGTTGTCCACGGCGAGCGCCACGAGGCCGTCCCAGGACTCCCCCGCCGCAACCCGCACGCGCACGCGACCCGCGTCGTCGGTTGCCCCGATGCCCCGCGTCAGCATGCGCAGCACAGTGCCGTCGAAGCCGTCATCGGCGATGAGCACATTCGAGCCACCGCCGAGCACGAGCCACGGTTCATCCGTCGCCCATACGTCGCGAATCGTGTCGACGACGCTCTCCGTCACCTCGACGATCCGCGTCGCCGCGCCACCGACGCGCAGGGTCGTGAACGCCGAAAGGTCAGAGGGCAACGCGCGCCTGCGCCTTACCGAGCACGGTGTCCCCGTTGTAGGTGACGGTCAGGTCGATGCGCGCACCGGCGTCATCGAGCACGCCGACCTTCGCGACGACCGTGACGGATGCGCCCGCCGTGGCATCCACGAGAACCGGGCGGGTGAACCGCACCTGGTAGTCGAGCACACGGCCGCTGTCGCCGCCGAGCCATTCGACGACCGGCTGGATAGCGAGGCCCATCGTCAGCATGCCGTGGGCGAGCACGCCGGGCAGCCCGACCGAGACCGCCACGTCGTCGCGGTAGTGGATGTCATTGAAGTCACCTGAGGCGCCGGCATAACGCACGAGCGAGCCACGGTTGAGATCGAAGGTCTTCTCAGCGACCACGTCGCCAACATTCACCTCGGTGATCGAGCTTGTCGAGATCATTCGTCGCCCCTCACTACGAGTGTGGAGATCGCCGTGACGACGTGGGCTCCGGTGGCATCCACGATGGTGGACTCTGAAGTGACCATGGAGTGACCGCCGAGCGACTTGATGCTCGTGACCGCGAGGGTCGCCGTGAGCTCGTCGCCGGCGACGATCGGGCGCGTGTAGGTGAAGCGCTGGTCGCCGTGAACGACGCGCGTGAAGTCGATGCCCGCGTCCGGCTCGGCGAGCAGCTGGGCGAGGGTCGCCTCCTGCACGACGATCGGAAAAGTCGGGGGCGCGACGACGTCAGAGTAGCCCGCCGCCTGCGCTGCCGCCGGATCGAAGTTGAGCGCGCTGGTGGAGAAGACGGCGCGGGCGAACTCGCGCACCTTCTCCCGACCAACGAGGTAGGGGGCTGTCGGCGCGAACGCGCGGCCCTGAAGTTCGGGGTTCACTGGCACCCGACAAGTGTAGCGAGCATGAGTAATGGCTCACCGAAACCTGAGTAGTCGCTCCCCTGACCCGGTTCTCGCGGCATCCGTAGCTTCGTTGTTAGGCGCTTTCGCCACCTCTCACCCACACAAACGGAGTTACCCATGTCACGCATTTCCCTCGGTGCTGTGCTCGTATCCGCGAGCCTGCTCACCGCGTCCATCACCGGTCTCGCCACGGCGGATCCGGCACCACTCGACGAGACCACCACGGTTGTCGAAGAAGCACCCGCCGCAGAGGCACCCACCGAGGAGCCGACGGATGCACCGACCGACGCACCCGTCGCAGACCTGCCGGTGGCATCCCTCCCCGAGGCCCCGCAGGGCAGCGAACCGCAGCTCATCGCGGACGCCCCCTACAACGACTCGTTCGCCAAGGCGGCAGTGTTCACCGGTTTCGAGTGGTCGTACGAGGTCTACACGACCGGCGCGACGACGCAGTCCGGTGAGAACACCCGCTACAACGAGACCTCGGCGTACCGCATGTTCGGCACAGTCTGGGCGAAGTGGAAGGCCCCGGAGTCGGGCAGCATCACTGTCGACACCTTCGGCGGCTCGGTGAGCGACACCGGTCTCGCCGTCTACACCGGCACGAAGATCACCAACGCCAAGCGCCTCGCCGTGAACGACGACTCCGCTCCGGGCAGCTCGGAGTCGCGCGTCACGAGCGTCAAGGTGACGAAGGGCACGACGTACTACTTCCAGGTCGGCGGATCGGCAACGAGCGCGACCAACGCTCAGCAGGGCACCATCCAGATCAACCTCAAGGCTTCGTACGTCGCTCCGTCGAACGACAACAAGAGCGGCGCGAAGGGGATGACCGGAACCAGCTGGTCGGCGACGGGAACCACCCGCGGCGCGACCATCGAGCGCTCCTTCGAGCCGACCAGCAACCCGATCACGGCGAGCGCCACCCGCAAGAACTCCGTCTGGTGGAAGTGGACAGCAGCAGCGAGCGGCGTCGTCACCTTCAGCACGGCCGGCAGCACCGCACCCCTGCTCTACGCAACCGCGTACGACGAAGACCCGGTGTACGGCTTCACCACGATTCCGAACAGCTTTGCCGAGTCGAACGGTTCGCAGAGCCCGGTTCTCGCGAACCTGCCGGTCAAGGCTGGACACACGTACTACTTCGTCGTCGGCGACACTTCCAACATCAGCGGCGAGGTCAAGGCAGCCTTTGTCGCCTCCTACACGGGACCTGCGATCAGCAAGCTCGGAACGACGAGCGGAAAACGCGCCGGTGGCAACACGATCTCCATCACCGGAACCCACCTCACCAACGTCGACACGGTGATGTTCGGCACCCACGAGGGCACCAACATCGTGCATCTCTCCGACACCAAGATCACAGTGAAGGTGCCGATGGGTGTCGCGAAGGGCAAGGTTCCCGTGGTTCTGTACATCACCGGAACCCCGACTGCGGTTAACGCTGCGGCGCACTACACCTATAAGTAACTTCTATCGATTGGATGCCCGGCCCTCGCGGTCGGGCCTCTTCTCGTTAACCGTGTTAACGAGAAAACCCGGCTCGCCATCACTGGCGGGCCGGGTTTCCGGGGGCTCTTAAAGAGTGGACGTGCCTACTGGCAGCTGTCGCACTGCAGAAGATCCATTGGGTCGACGGGAACTGCGTAGCCGCCGACGGTGTCTTCGTTATCCAATTCGATCCTCCTTCTGTCTCGTGGTGAAAGTGTGGTTCGCAACCGCTACTCGGTGAACAACTGGTGTCGTTCGGTAACTATCGGCTGCGAGGGTTCTCACTATATAACGGGAATCACAGCCGTGTCATTCCACTACATGTAGTGGTTCGGCGTGTCGCGTTCTTTTTTAATTTTAGGTGGGGGCACTGACATTGGTCTGCCGCCGTCAGCGGTCAATGGATGCCATATTGCCGTCGTCGTGACGTGCGCCGGCCGCCGGCGTGAGAGTGTCGAGTCGAGCGATCTGGTCGGCCGTGAGCACAACCTCGTCGGAGGCGGTGTTCTCCTCAACCCGTTCCACCCGCCGCGTGCCGGGGATCGGGGCAATGTCGTCGCCGCGCGTCAGCAGCCAAGCGAGCGCCGTCTGCGCGGGAGTCGCACCGATCTCCGCGCCGATCGCCTGCACCTCGTCGACGATCGCGAGGTTGCGCACGAAGTTCTCGCCGGTGAAACGAGGGTTGGTCTTGCGCCAGTCGTCGTCGGCGAAGTCCGTGACGCTCCGGATCTGTCCGGTGAGCAGCCCGTGCCCGAGCGGCGAGTACGGCACGAGACCGATGCCGAGTTCGCGCAGGAGCGGGAGGATCTCATCCTCGATGTCACGAGTCCACAAGGAGTACTCGGTCTGGAGCGCGGTGACCGGCTGCACGGCGTGCGCGCGACGGATCGTCGCGGGGCTCGCCTCGGAGAGCCCGAAGTGCAGCACCTTGCCTTCGGCGATCAGCTCAGCCACGGCACCGGCTGTCTCCTCGATCGGGGTATTCCGATCGACGCGGTGCTGGTAGTAGAGGTCGATGTGGTCGGTGCCGAGTCGCGTGAGTGAACCTTCGACCGCAGCGCGGATGTTCGCCGCGGAGCTGTCGACAGTGCCGGGCCCACCGCCCGAGTGCGAGACGAGGCCGAACTTGGTGGCGATCACGACGTCGTCGCGGCGCCCGGCGATCGCGCGGCCAACGATCTCTTCGCTCAGGAACGGACCGTAGATCTCCGCGGTGTCGATGTGGGTGACCCCGAGGTCGAGAGCTCGGTGCACGGTACGGATCGACTCCGCGTCGTCCAGCCCGCCCTCACTCGTGTAGGTGCCGGCCATGGTCATCGCGCCGAGGCCGATGCGCGAGACATCCAGTGATCCGAGGGAGACGTGCTTCATGAGATTCTTCTTTCTTCGAGGTCGTGAACCTAGCGTCTCGCTGCCCAACGAGGAGAGGGAGTCCCGGGTTACCCGGTTAACGCCAGTGACCCCCTCGGCGGCAAGAGCTCACGTAGATTCGAGTCATGGACAACAGGGACGACATCCGTGAGTTCCTGACCACGCGTCGCGACAGGCTCACACCGCACGACGCCGGCCTGCCCGACTTCGGTGGCCGCCGTCGGGTCAAGGGACTCCGCCGCGAAGAGGTCGCCCTGCTCGCGGGCATGAGCACCGAGTACTACACGCGGCTCGAGCGGGGCAACGCAGCAGGGGTTTCCGAGTCGGTACTCGACGGCATCAGTCGCGCGCTGCAGCTCGACGAAGCCGAGCACGCCCACCTCTTCGACCTCGTGCGCACCGCGAACGCGGGCGCGCACCCGCAGCGCCGGCGCCCGTCTCGTGCGCAGCAGGTGAGCCCTGGACTCCAGCAGACCATCGATGCGATGTCGACGGTTCCGGTCTTCTTGCAGAACGGCCGACTTGATGCAGTAGCCACCAATCTGCTCGGGCGCGCGTTGTTCTCCGAGATGTTCGACGGCACGCGGCCGATGAACGCCGCGCGCTTCGTCTTTCTCGACCCGAAAGCGCAGACCTTCTACCAGGACTGGGAGGCCAACACCCGGCAGATCGTGGCGATCCTCCGGGCGGAGGCGGGCCGCTCGCCCTACGACCGACTATTGAGCGACCTCGTTGGGGAGCTCTCGACGCGCAGCGACCTGTTCCGCAGGCTCTGGGGCGCACACGATGTGCGCGAGCACCGCACCGGGCTCAAGAGCATCCATCACCCCGTGGTCGGCGACCTCGACCTCAGTTACCAGGCCATGGACCTCTCCTCCGACCGCGGCCTCCAGATGCTCGTTTTCAGCGCCGAGCCCGGCACGCCCTCGCACGACGGTCTGCAACTGCTCGCGAACTGGGCGTCGTCGAACCGCGACGTGCTGCTCGGATCTTCGGCGTAGTCGACTGACCGCCGATCCCATCGAGATATTGCGGCAAAGTCGCCTACCCGGCGCGCGCGTGGCGACTTTGCCGCAAAACGGCACCGCCGCGGTGGCCAGCTGACGAAGGCGGGGCGATGCGGCCGCCGCAACGAACTTGAGGGCCGTCTTCACCTACAAATAGCCTGCCGTTCATCCCGGGGGCGTAGCGTCCCCGGGATGAGCGCCACCCGTGACTACACCGACGTGAACACCGTGACGAGCCTGCTCGACGCTCGACGCCTGCTCAACGGCCTGGCGCGCAAGCATCCCAAGCGCTCTGCCCAGTTGCGGTTGCGACTGCTCGAGGCGCAGACCGACTTCAACGGCGGCATCATTGACGAGAGCGAGTTGCAGGAGCGCATCGTCGAGATCGTCGAGCTCGGGTCGCGCGACTAGCCGTTCTGCTTCTCCGGGTTGCCCGGGCGCACGACCGCGGTCTCTGCGACGTCGATGCGCTTCACGCCGTCTGACTCCTCGGTCACGGTGATGCGCGGCGCGGCATCCTCCTCCGACGCTTTGGGCGCCGTCGTGAGCTGGTCGTGCCGCTTCTCGTCGTCCGACATCTCGCCGCTGATAGGGCCGCCGGTGTCCGTGGTGTCGTTGCTCATGCCCGGCACGTTAGCACTCGCGCATGAGAGCGCTCAGGCAACAGTCCAGGTGACGTATCGCACTGTCGGACCGATCGAGCGACGCGACCGCGACGACCGGTCGACACCGGTGAAGTGCACCTCGCGAATGGTTTCGCCCTCGGGGATGAAGAAGATGGCGCATCCACTCACCCTCCCGGTCGACGCGAGTACCGCGGCTTTGGTGTCATTGAACGGAACGCAGTCCGGGCTGTCGGAGGTTCGAAACGCCGAGAACACGATCTCGCCGGTCGAGGTCGTGACCTCCCAGTTGTTGGCCCCGAGGGAGTACGCATCGAAGTCGACCGACTCGGTGTCGAGGTAGTCGACCGTGTACTGCAGGGCCGTCAGATTGACGCCGGTGAGGTCGTCGTCGTAGAGAAACTCCCAGCGCCCAACACCCCACTCCTTGTAGTCGTCGGGGCTCACAACGATGATGCTGTCGGTCGTAATCGCGACGTCCGGCCCCTGAAACTGCAGTTCGAAGGGGATGGATGTTCCGAAGGCTTCGCGCTGCGCCTCGTGCTCCGAGCCCGAGCTGCATCCCGTGAGCGCGAGCGCGGCGACGAGGGTCACTGCAAGAGCTGGACGTCGGCGCATGGCTTCACGGTACCGGTCGCGCGACGGTGGCGGCGATGGGGAGGGCTGCCCGTCGCGCGGTGAAACTGGTAGCGAGGGCGGGACGTGAACCCCGCGAGCGCGAAGCGGTTGCGGCGCCAGCCCAGCTCAACCATTTGCGAATCTGGTAGCGAGGGCGGGACTTGAACCCCGCGAGCGCGAAGCGGTTGCGGCGTCAGCCCAGCTCAACCATTTGCGAATCTGGTAGCGAGGGCGGGACTTGAACCCGCGACCCCACGATTATGAGTCGTGTGCTCTAACCAACTGAGCTACCCCGCCGCGATGCATCCGAATCAGAAAATCGGAGCAACGAGCCCCCTGTGGGAATCGGACCCACTACCTCTTCCTTACCAAGGAAGTGCTCTACCAATGAGCTAAGGGGGCGCACACTATGTTGCGGCACACTGAGCGCCGCGCCATTTTGGCACCGTAAGAGACTAGCATCCGCGCGGGCCTGTTTTGCACGCGAACGTCACAGTCCTTCTGGCGCGACAAGCTCCTCGAAACCGAGTTCGTTGAGCAGCTTGATCGAGGCGCTCTCGGGCGGCACCAGGATGCCGACGGACGAGTAGCCGTGCACGTCGGCGAGGTAGGCGATCTCCCGCACGAGCGAGCTCGCGTAGCCCCGCTCCCGGCAGCCCGGAGCGGTGAGCAGGTAGGCGATGATCGGCATGCCGCCCCACAGCGTGCAGACCACTGCGGCGACCGGGGCGTTGCTCGCGTCGTAGATTCCGCGGCTGCCTTTCGCCCAGATCTGACCGATCTCGCCGCGCAGCAGCACCGAGACTTTCGCTGTCGCCTCGTGAACGGTCTCCGCCGCGTTGTCGCCTTCGCGCGCCGACGCCGAGATGAGCAGTTGCATGAGCCCGGAACGATCGTCGAGCGCCAGTTGCCGCGAGGGAACTGTCGGCACCCCAAAAGTCAGCGTCCCGACGGGCGCGATGAGAAAAGCACGATCTCGGCCCATGACCGAAATCTACTGAACAGCTCTGTCTACTCGCTACGCCTCGAAAGGGGGTAGATGCACGCCGGGCAGGGCGAAGGCGCTGAAACTGGGTCCGTTTCCGGTGAGGCGAGTGGATGTCGCATCCGCTGCTCCCCACAGTCGCACCGGCTCGTGGCCCAGGTCGACTGTCACGTCGAAGGATGCACGCGCCGCGACGACGAGCACACTCTCATCCATGTGCTCGCGAATGTAGACGAGCACGTCGTCGCCCGCGTGCAGCCAGCGGATGCCGCCCTCGTTGAGCGCGACGTGGTCGCGTCGCAGGTGGATGAGTTGCTTGTAGAGGTCGATGGTCTCGGCCGCGTCGTCGATCGATCCCCAGGGAAGCGGCGAGCGCGAGTGCTCACCGTCGTCACCGTCGAGGCCGAACTCGTCGCCGGCGAAGACGACGGGGATCCCGGGCAGCGTGACCGACATGCCGAACGCGACGGGGACTGCGCCGTCGAGCGCGTTGGTACGGAATCGCGCGGTGTCGTGCGTGTCGAGCGCGTTCATGTTGTGCAGGCGCACGCGCCACGGAAAGCCGGCGGCGAAGCGGTGGTGGGCCTCGAACACGTCGGTGCCCGTGTAGGTCGGGATCGTGCCGTACGGGATACCGAAGAACCACGACTTCTCGACGCGCTTCGACAGCCAGCCCCAGATCGGTCGGGTGAAGTTGGCGTAGGTCATGGCGCCGTGCCAGGCGTCACCCTGAAAGTCGCTCGAGGCGTCGTTGGTGGACTCCCCCAGCAGGATTGTGTCGGGGTTCACCTCGATCATCGTCGTGCGGATGATGCGGCGCACCTCCTCGTTGAGGTCTTCGTCGAGGTAGCGCCCGGTCATGTTGGCGACGTCGATACGCCAGCCGTCGAGGTTGTACGGCGCCTTGAGCCACTTGGCGACGACGGAGTCGGAGCCTTCGATGAAGCGGCGTCGCAACTCCTGCGAGCTCCAGTTGAACTTGGGGAGCGACGGCACTCCGAGCCACGACACGTAGCTCTTCTGCTCCGGATCGAGCCAGTAGTAAAACTCGCTCTCGGGAGTGCCCGGCGACAGGTGTGAGCTGGTGAACCACTCGTGTGCGTCGCCGGAGTGGTTGGAGGTGAGGTCGCCGATGACGTTGAGTCCGCGAGCGTGGGCAGCTTCGACGAGGGAGATGAGCGCGTCATCCCCTCCGAGCAGCGGGTCGACCTCGGCGAACGACAGCGCGTCGTAGCGGTGGTTGGAATGTGCGGGAAACACCGGGGTCAGGTAGATCATGGTGACGCCGAGGTCGACGAGGTGGTCGAGGCGTTCCTCGATGCCGCGCAGGTCTCCCCCGAAGAACTGGCGGGGGGTGGATGGCCCGATGTTCACGGGTTCGTCGGTCCAGGCCGCGGGTTCCGCCCAGATGGGTAGTTCGCGGCCATCGGCGTCGGCGGAGCGCGCGAATCGGTCGGGAAAGATCTGGTACATCACCGTGCTCTTCGCCCACGCCGGCGGCTCGGGGTAGGCGAGCAGCTTGAAGTCTTCGTCGTCGCGCGTCTCGACGGTGCTGAAGCCGCGGGCTCCGAGCCAGGCGGTGACTCCGCCCTCGAGCACGAAGAGCCATCGGTATCCGTGCACCGGGTTCTCAACGACGACGTCGGCCTCCCACCAGTCCCAGCCGTCGACAGAGGCGACGACAGTGGCATCCGAGAATCGTGGTTCATGGTCGGGGTTGGAGCGCGTGCGCACCGCCACGAGCGGGCCGAACCCCGAGGGGATGCGCACCCGCACCCGCACGACATCACCCAGCGCGGGTGCCGCATGCGACACGTAGAGAGGGGAACCGTCGTGGTGGGGAAGCGCTGTGGTCACGGGAAACGACTCCTGCCGGGAATGCGGAATATGTATCCCTGACGATAGAGGAACTCGGGGCGCCTCCGGCGTGCAAGCGTTTGCACGTTGAGGTCAAACCGCTAGAGTGACGCCATGACTTTAGGTTCAGAGTGGTGGCGCAGCGCTGTCATTTACCAGGTGTACCCCCGTTCGTTCTCTGACCAGAGTGGGGATGGCATCGGCGACCTGCCGGGCATCACCAGCCGACTGGACTCGCTCGCTGCCCTCGGCGTCGACGCTGTCTGGCTGTCGCCGTTCTACACGAGCCCGCAGAAGGACGCCGGATACGACGTCGCCGACTACTGCGACGTCGACCCGCTTTTCGGCACCCTCGCCGACTTCGACGCGATGACCGCGAAGGCGCACGAGCTCGGCCTGCGCATCATCGTCGACATCGTTCCGAACCACTCCTCCGACCAGCACCGCTGGTTCCAGGAGGCGCTCGCTGCCGGCCCGGGCTCGGTCGAGCGCGCCCGCTACATGTTCCGCGACGGCAAGGGCGAGAACGGGGAGATCGCTCCCAACAACTGGGAGTCCGTCTTCGGCGGCCCGGCCTGGACCCGCATCGACGACGGCCAGTGGTACCTGCACCTCTTCGACTCCTCGCAGCCCGACCTCGACTGGGAGAACCCGTGGGTGCGCGAGCAGTTCCGCGACATCCTCCGCTTCTGGCTCGACCGCGGGGTCGACGGCTTCCGAGTGGATGTCGCGCACGGCATGATCAAGGCGCCCGGCCTCCCCGACTACACCCCGCCCGCTGAGGCAGGCAGCATGGGTGGCGGCACGATGCCGACGACCGACCTCGAGCCGGGCATCAGCGACGACATCAACGCGGGAACCCCGCCCTACTGGGCGCAGGACGGCGTGCACGAGATCTACCGCGACTGGCACCAGGTGCTCGAGGAGTACGACGGCGAGCGCGTCCTCTGCGCCGAGGCCTGGGTCGAACCGCTCACCAAGCTGGCCCGCTGGGTGCGCCCCGACGAGATGCAGCAGGCGTTCAACTTCTCCTACCTCGAGACCCCGTGGTCGGCGCACGAGCTGCGCTCGGTCATCGACACCTCGATCCACGCCTTCGACACTGTCGGAGCGCCGAGCACCTGGGTGCTCTCGAACCACGACGTCGTGCGCCACGCGTCGCGGCTCGCGATCACCGCGGAGAACCCGCAGGGCGCCGGCATCGGCCCCAACTCGAAGGGCCTCCCCGACACGGCCGTGGGCCTGCGCCGTGCGCGCGCAGCGACGGCCCTCATGCTCGGCCTTCCGGGCAGCTCCTACATCTACCAGGGCGAAGAGCTCGGGCTCCCCGAAGCCATCTACCTGCCCGACGAGGCGCGCCAGGACCCGACGTGGTTCCGCACCAACGGTGAGCGCTACGGGCGGGATGGATGCCGCGTGCCGATCCCGTGGGAGGCAGCCGCCCCCGCCTTCGGCTTCAGCCCCACGGGTGAGAGCTGGCTTCCCCAGCCCGCCGACTGGAACACCTACGCCCGCGACCAGCAGGAGGGTGTTGAAGGCTCGACCCTCGAGCTCTACAAGACCGCCCTCGCGGTGCGTGCGAAGAACACCCTCGGATTCGGCTCAGTGGCCTGGATCCCCGGCTACGGCGACGACGTCGTCGCGTTCACGAACGGTGCCGTCACGGTCGTCGCGAACACGGGAACAGAGCCCGTGCCCGTGCCCGAAGGACGCGTCGTGCTGGCGAGTGCTGACGTGAGTGACGGATTCGTTGCATCCGACACCACTCTCTGGGTCACGGCAGAAGAGCTCTAGCGGGTCGCCGCGGGTTGAGTAGCGAGCGCCAGCGAGCGTATCGAAACCGCGCGCCTAGTCCTTATTGGTCGCGTTCGCCTTCAGCCAGCGCGGTGGAGCTATGGCAGGCGCGAAGCGACTGCGCGACCCCAGCGCCGAGGGAGCCTGCGACCGAGGGTGACTCGCGCGTCAACCCTTGTTCGTCGCGTTCGCCTTCAGCCACGCAAACGGGTCCGTGTGCTCCCCGTTAATGAGCAGCTCGAAGTGCAGGTGGGGGCCGGTGGCGACGCCGGTCATGCCGACGAGGCCGACGAAGTCTCCGACGGCGACCTTGTCACCGACGCGCAGCGGGCTCGAGTTCATCCGCATGCCGGCGTAGACGCTCGTCACGGTCGTGCCGTTGACCTCGTGCTCGATCTGCACCTGGTTGCCGATGCCGCCGTTGGTGACCTCGGTGAAGACGACGGTGCCAGCCGCGATCGCGGAGATCGGTGAGCCGTCGCCGGGAACGAAGTCGACACCGCGGTGCATCGTCGAGCATCCGCGGCAGGGGGCGACGCGAGCGCCGTATCCGTCGCTGATCGGCACGGCGATGGCGAAGGGCCAGCGAATGCGTCCGTTGGTCGCCTCGTAGCTGAAGTTCATGCTGCCGTAGCGCTCGGCGAGCAACGCGGCGTAGGACGTGACGGTGGGGAGGTCACGCTTGATCGCCGCGGCCTCGTAATCGGCCGCTGCACCCAACGACTGGCCGGGGAGGGCGCTCGACGCGGCCATCGGAAGAATCGCATCCTCGTCGATGAAGGCACTCGCGGGCACCGAGACGCCGACGAGCAGGGCGCCGGCGAAGAGCATCGCGAACAACGGGAACACCCGAGCAGTGAAGCGCTTGCGCGGCTTGGCGGGCGACTTCTTCGCGGCGGGCGCCGCAGGCTTCGCGGGCTCAGAGGCGAGAATCGTGGATGGCACGGCCCGGCCGCTCACTTCGCGAGCGCTGAACGTGCTGAAGTCGAACGCGGGGGCGGGTGCGCCGAGCGACGGCACCGACTGAATCGGAACGGTCTCCTGAGCGTACGAAGGGATTACCGCGGGCGGCTGCGACGCACTGGCCGCAGCTTCCATCTCGCGGCGCTCTCGCCTGCTCTGGGGAACCTGGGTCACACGGCCACCGGGGTTGCGGAGATGTCGCGTACAGGTACGAACATCTCGGGTCTCCTCTAAAAAGCGAACGGCTCTTCGGGGAGCCGCACCAGTTTCTTCGGGTTCCGCGGGCGGCAATGGCCAGCCTCATGCGGATTCATAAACTTTACCCGCTGGGGCCGCGTACGGCCACCCCCAACTGGGTCAATCGCCCAACTCTGCCAGGGTCGCCTCGAGCAGGAGCGCGAGGTCGTGCTCCGCGGCCAGGATGAACTCATGGTTCGGCGCGGCATCCCCGCGCCCCTTGACCGTCGCACCAGCCTCGCGCGCGATGAGGGCGCCGGCGGCGTGGTCCCAGGGGTTGAGGGTGCGCTCGAAGTAGCCGTTGAGGCGGCCGGCCGCGACAGCGCACAGGTCGAGCGACGCGGTTCCCATGCGGCGGATGTCGCGCACGAGTGGCAGCAGTTGCGCGACGAGGGCGCCCTGCTGCGCGCGCATCCCCGAATCGTATGCGAAGCCGGTGCCGATGAGCGCTTGCGAGAGCGGCACTGTGGATGCAACGTGCAGTTGCTTCTCGCCGAGAAACGCCCCCGAGCCTTCTGCTGCCGTGTAGAGCTCGCCGGTCGCCGGGTTGAACACGCACCCGGCGAGTGCACGCCAGCTGAGCGGATCGGGGCCGCCCTCGACCACGGCGATACTCACCGCGTAGTGCGGGAACCCGTAGAGGTAGTTGACGGTGCCGTCGATCGGGTCGACGATCCAGGTGAGCCCGCTCTCGCTCTCGGCCGCGTCGCTCTCTTCACCGTAGAAGCCGTCGAGCGGCCTAGCGTCGGCGAGCAGCGACCGGATGAGCGCTTCGACCTCGCGGTCGGCCTCGGTGACGATGTCGACCGGACTGGACTTGGATGCCGCGACCTCGACTCCCTCCGCGAGCCTGAGAGCTGCGAGCTCACCGGCCTTGACGGCGGTGGAGCGGGCAAGCGACAGGAGATCGGAATACGGCATGGGTTCGACATTACGTCGTTGACTGGCATGCTGAGCATCGTGACTATCGACAATTCCTCGCGAGCCGTGTTCGACCGCAAGCTGCGCGACAGCGGGCAGATCGCGGCCGGAGTGACCTTCGCCGCAGGGGCTCTCGTCGTCGCCGCAACCCTGTTTCTCGCGTACACCTCGAGTTCCGACCCCGTGGAGAAGAACACCGACTTCAGCCTGTTCACCGCGCGGGTGCTGCTGGCTGCCGCACTCATCATCGTGCCCGGCGTTCTCGTGCTCGCGTTCCCCGCCGTGTGGCTGCGGTACAACCTCCGCATCGACGGCGCCCGCAGCACCGCGATCACATTCGCGGCTTTCGGTGTCCTCCTGATCGGTGCGGGCTGCCTGGTGCTCGTGCAGTATTCGACCCGCGCTCTGCGCGATGTTCCACCGCGCACGCTCGAGGGTTCCGGCGACGTCCTCGCCTCGATGGTGTGGCTCCCGATCCTCTTCGTTGCAATCCTCGCCGTCGCGATCGCAGCGACGCTGATCCTCTCCTTCTCGTTCCTCGTCCGAACCGCTCGCGAGTTGCACATCGAGCCGGAGGCCACCCGCCCCACCCGCTACCTGCCGTTCGCCTTTCTCGCGGTCCTCACGATCGCGGGTTTCGCGCTCGGGTACCCCGCGCTCTTTCCCGCGCCACTGCCCGCGACCGCCGAAGAGGGGCACGCCTTCGACGACGTGGCATTCCTGCCCTTCGATACGGCGACCGACGGCCAGAACCCCCTGCCCGGCAATGCCCGTCTGGAGTTCGCACCCCAGTTCAACCCCGGGTTCGGCTGGGTCCAAGACACCCCGTATCCCGAGGCCCATACGGCCGGCTCCTGGCACAGCGAAGATGGATGCACCGTCGACTACTCGATCGTGGCGCCCGGCACCTACATTCCGGGCGATGACAGAACCGCGAGCGAGAACGCCCTCACCGCCCTCGTCGGAACGTCGGAGTCGCCCATGCCCCCCTACCGCGATGACTTCAGGTTCGCTGCATCCCGCACCGCACTGGACGACGACGACACGTCGTGGTGGAACGCCGCGGTCTACCTCACCGAGACGCGGTTCGTCGCGGTGCGCTCGCTCAGCGAGACGCAGACCACCGTGACGATCGACGCGAGCTGCGAGAACCCGACGACTTTTCTCGAGAGCGACATGTGGAACAACATGGTGCTCGTCGGAGCGAACTGAGCAGCGTTCTACGAGCCAGCCGGCGGGGCCTTCGGCGCGTGCAGTCGCATGTGGATGATCGCCCTCGAGCCGGAGTTGTACTCGGCGATCTGCCACGTGACGTGTTCGACTACGCCGCTCAGGTTGACGTCGAGCAAATCGACGGAGTCACCGACGCGCGGGATACCCGGCCCGATCGTCTCAAACAGCGCCGTGCCGTCGATGTCTGCGAAGACGATGCGGTTGTCACCCTGACCCATGGCTCAACCATGGCACAGAAACCACGAAAGGCCCCGGAGAACCGGGGCCTTCGACCTGGTGGCATGTGAGGGATTCGAACCCCCGAATGCGAAGCAGTCTGATTTACAGTCAGATCCCTTTGGCCACTTGGGTAACATGCCAGGGCGCATCCGTCCACATGTATTCATCTAGCCGAACGCGCTGAACAAGAATAGCGCACCTTTCGCGGCGCGAAATCGCACAAGCGCTTGCCACCGGCCAGCTAGTATCTGCACAGCGAAGGGAGCGCCCCCACATGCCCGGCATCAACGAAGTAGCGGACCTAGCGGGAGTCTCGACCGCCACGGTCTCCCGAGCCCTCAGCGGCAATGGCCACGTCTCACCGGCCACGCGCGAGCGCGTGAAGGATGCAGCGCTGCAGCTGGGCTACGTCGTGTCATCCAGCGCATCGAGTCTGGCGACCGGGCGCTCGAAGAACGTCGGCGTGGTCATCCCGTTTCTCAACCGCTGGTTCTACAGCTCGGTGCTCGAGGGCGCTGAGCAGGCGCTGCTCGGGCACGGCTACGACCTCACCCTCTACAACCTGAGTGGGGGCGGCGACGAGCGACGCAGCGTCTTCGAGCACTTTCTGCTGCGCAAGCGAGTGGATGCCGTCATCGCGATCTCCCTCGAACTCACCGCCGACGAGGTCACCCGGCTGCTCGACATGAACAAGCCGATCGTCGGTGTCGGCGGACCGCTGCCTGGCGTGCGCACCCTGAGCATCGACGACGTGCAGGTCGCTCGCCTCGCCACGGAACACCTGCTCTCGCTCGGTCACCGCTCGATCGCCCACATCGGAGGCAACCTGGCGTCGGAGCGCGACTTCCACCTGCCCACCAACCGCCGTGTCGGCTACGAGAGTGCGCTCGAGTCGGTCGGCATCCCCATCGATCCTGAGCTGTTCCAGGCCGCCGACTTCACGCTCGAGGGCGGATACAACGCCGCCAAGCAGTTGCTCGGCAACCCGCGCAAGCGGCCGACCGCCGTCTTCGCGGCATCCGACGAGATGGCGATCGGCACGATCCTCGCGGCGCGCGATATGGGGCTGAGCGTTCCGGAGGAC
>Ga0247817_10000702_pt1 | contig 17924 bp, 16 predicted proteins | sample UWRJL212509R1_FD_178010 | JGI IMG/M metagenome (GOLD analysis project Ga0247817, IMG submission 178010) | Plant litter microbial communities from Arlington Agricultural Research Station in Wisconsin, United States - UWRJ-L212-509R-1 | ecosystem: Environmental > Terrestrial > Plant litter >...
AAAATTTCCTGTATTCTCAAAACGAATCATATAATGAAGGTATTCTCCGATTTCTGACGGAGGAACGACATCGCCTTCAAGGCAGGTAATATCGTTTGGATCATAAGCACCCACAACCGTTTGGAAATAAGAAAAAGTAATTTCATTGCCCGCAATCGGATCTGTCGCTGCATTAAAAATCAATTCGTCGCCGATATTTACTGCCGGATTTTCTGTCGGGCCGTTTACATTTAAGGTAACTGAAATGCTTCTTGACTCAAACGGCATCAGGTTTGAAAAAGCAAAAGTCAGCAATCCGTTTGATTGTGTCGGAACAGCAGTTGACGTCACATAGTCCAAAAGTGCTTCATTATAATAGAAATAAACATTTCCTGAAAGCGTCTGGTTTCCACGGTTTTTATAAACAATTTTATAAACGGCGTCAAATCCTGGTCGTGCTGGCGTTACCGGTGCGATTACGATTTCTGCATCGGGATGGTTTCCGTTTGCGGTGATGCAGAAGTTATTGGTCGAAACTGAATTATTTACCAATGGAAAATTTACCGTTGCAGTTGCTGGACTGATATTGAAAAATGTAGGATTTTCGACTTCTGGCATTACGGTAAAATTTCCAGTTTGCGTGTAAAAGTTATAATCTCCTGCAGTATTTGTAAAAGTGGCACCTTGATTTGTACCGTCATTTATTTTTACTTTTAAGAATGACTGAACGGTATCTAATAAATCGCAACCATTGTTATTGGAATCAAAAGTTGTTCTTCCTGTGATTGTGTTGAAATTTCCACCTGGCGTGAAAGAGCAATAAGAACCTACCATTGCAGAACCTACAGGAAGCAGACTTTGGATGGAAGCTACTTGATTTTCATCGGCACAAACATATTGGAGACTTGGCAGATTATTCCAATTTTCTAGCCAGCTTCCTGAATCAAGCTCAGTGCTTTCATCACTCCCGTTTTTGATATTAAGTGTTTCTAGCAAAGAGTTTCCATGAATATAAAGCGAATAAAGTTGGGCACTTGTACTACAATCTAATGCTGTTAGCAATGTATTTGCACAATGTAATGTTTGTAAATTTATAAATTGAGATAAATCTAAACTAGTAATCGGATTATTACTGCATCGAATTTCTCCAACAAGGATTGAGTTCGTAAAATCGAGAGATGAAATGTTATTCATGGAACAGTCAACTACATTTAAACCGAGATTGTTTGCAACATCAATACTTGTCAATTGGTTGTTTTGGCAATACAAATAATCTACTTTATTTGTTCCTAAGCTTATTGAAACCAAGTTATTATCATTACAATAAAGGCCTAATAAGTTGTCTATAGCACTTACATCAAGTGTAGTAATTTGATTAAACGGACAAAATAAACTTGAAAGATTGGTAAAACTTTCAATACCCGTTAAGTCTGAAATGTTGGAACTTGGAACATCTAAACCTCGAATGGCAAGAGCTTCGCTGACTTGAATTTCACCATCATTGTTAGTGTCGATTTTTCCATATCCGGATCCAGTATAAGCAATTGTATTTGTGGAATTTGCTTGTAATAATTTCGCTTTAAAATTTGCATCAGGGATATTCACGATCTGCGCTTGCGCCATTCCTGAAATCAATAGTAATAATAGTAGAATTTTTTTCATGGTCTATAATTATATTTTTGTTTAAAATTAATTGATTAAAAGTATTTCGAAGTGTAAATGAGTATTCGATTACTTTCAATTAGAATTCGTTAAATCGTTTTCAATAATTCTTGCAATCGTTCCTTTTTTCGCTGTGAAATTGGGAGATTGCTGTTGTCAGCCATCACCACATAACCGCCGTCTTTCTTGATATATGACTTCAAATAAGACAGATTGATCAAGTGCGATTGGTGAATTCTTTCAAAACCATGCTCGGTCAATAATTCTTCATATTCTTTCAATGTCTTTGAAATCAGAATCGGCTTGCTGTTTTTAATATGAAACTTAGTATAGTTATCTTCACTTTCGCATCTTATGATGTCACTGATTTCAAAAAGATGGATGCCGTCAGAGGTTGACAATGCAATCCTCTTAAAATTATCCACTTTTCTACGGATGTTTTCTAACAATAAATCAATGTGCGCATAACTGTCATTTTTCTCCAAAACGCCTTTTATCTTTGAGATTACTTTCTCCAATTCTTCGGGATCGACTGGTTTCAAAAGAAAATCAAGCGCGCTGAAGCGAAAAGCTTTGATAGCATATTGTTCGTGAGCCGTAATAAAAACAATATGTGAGGACGATTTCCCCTGGTTTTTAGCCACTTGCTCTAAAATGTCAAAACCGGTTCCGTCAGTCAGCTGAATGTCTAGAAAAACAACTTCTGGCTTTAAATTTTGTATGGCTTCCACGCCTGTTTCCACAGAATCAGCTTCTCCCAAAATTTTAATTTCTGGCGCATATCTTGCCAGAAGGCTTTTCATTCCGTTTCTTAAATTGGCATCGTCATCGATTAATAAGGCTGTAATCATTGTGTTTGTTTTATTTAGTCTTAAAGTCAAAAGTCTTAAAGTCGAAAGTATAGCGGGCTTTATGACTTGCGACTTTACAACTTTGGACTGTTATATTGTATTGGCAAATTCAAAACAACTCTTGTTCCTATAGTTTTTCCGTTTTCGTCAGTTATTTCTTTTATTTCTACTTTTGAAGCTTTTTGCGTCACGCTTTCCATCATTTCCAATCGCTTTTTTGTAATATCCAAAGCCATCGATTTATGAATTGAAACCGAATGTTCTTTCAGTTCTTTTGACTTGTCAAAACCAATTCCGTTGTCGGTAATCGTGCAGACAAGAATTTGGTCGTTTAACGCAAAATCAACATCGATCTGTCCCAATTCTTTCTTCGGAATCAAGCCGTGAATGATGGCATTTTCCACAAAAGGCTGTAGTAAAAGCGGTGGCAAAGCCATATCGTCTTCGATTTCGGCACTTTTTGTAATTGAAAAATTAAAAACCTGGTTGAAGCGCAATTGTTCTAGTTCCAAATAATTTTGGAGGCTTTCAATTTCCTTGTCAATCGGAATTAGTGATTCTTTAGAATATTCTAAAGTCAGCCGCATCAATTTAGAGAATTTTGAAAGGTATTTTATCGCAGAATCGGTTCCGTTTTGCACAATGAAACTCGAAATCGAACCCAGGCAATTGAACACAAAATGCGGATTCATTTGCAAATGCAAGGCTTTTTGTTCATATTCTGCCAATTCTTTTTGAAGCGTGAGTGATTTCTCAAGTTGCTTTCTATTGTAAACCAAAAAACCGATTCCGAAAAGCAGCAAGACAAATAACGCGGTGAAAACAGTTATTAAAGTGTTGCGCTTTGTCTTTTCTGTAAAGAGCAATTCCTTTTTATCGTGCGCTTCTTTTTGCAACGCTTCGCGTTTTTCAAAATCAAAATTCATTTCTGCCTGAACGCTCTGGCGGATATTTTCGTGATTTGTAAGGCTGTCTTTCGCCGTGCTGAAAAGCTGGAAATGTGCCAAAGCTGCCGCTGGATTATTCAGCTTTTGGTAAATTTCGCTCAGCAATTTTTCACAAGACATCACTTGTTCTAAAACGCCGATTTCCTTTGAAAGAGTTAATGATTTATTCGTATTGGCAAGCGCTTCTGAATAATTTCCTTTAGAAAAATAAAATTTCCCAAGATTAAAATACGTGTCTGAAATTCCGAATTTGTCTTCGATGGAAGTAAATGCTGCGACGGCTTTTTTCCAATAATTCAACGCTTCCTCTGGCTTTCCTGTCTGGTGAAAATAGTTCCCTAAATTATTGCAAAGCTCCCCAAAACCTCGCGCATCTGGATTTTTGGCAAAGGCAATTTCCGCTTTAGCGTAATATTCCTGTGCTTTTTGGTAATTTTTCTGCTTTAGATATATATTTCCAATGTTTGTAATGGTGATTCCCACAGTCTTGTCACCAGACTTTTCTTGGATTTTCTGGGCTTTGATAAAATATTCTAATGCCTTAAATTCCTGTTTTTGTGCTTGGTAGACAATCCCAATGTTGTTATAAATGACGGCAAGCCTGTTCTGGTCGCCTATTTCTTCGTAAATTTTTACCGCTTTCAAGTGGTATTGCAGCGCTTTTGAATAATTGCTCTGTTCCGAAAGCACGATGGCGATGCTTCCATAAACGCCGGCAAGTCCTTTTTTTACGGCGTTGTCTTTATCCAAATCAGAATTGATTTCAGCTTCAAAAACAGCCTGCGCTTTCGAGAAATTTTCAAGTGCGAAAGGATAATTTCCCAGCACGATATTCAAGTTTCCTAAATTGAAATAGGCCTTCCCTTCTTCGAGGCTGTATTCTATTTTTTGAGATAAATCCAATGCTTTCTCGGCATAAACGCGCACCTGCTTTGGATCACTCGACATATATTCTGCCGCGATTTTATTTAAAAGTACCGTCTTGTCAATATCATTTTTAGAGGTATTGAGCAATTCCACGAGACTGTCTGCCGTTTTGTGCTGTGACAAAACCGGAAGGGCGACGAGAAGAAGTATAAAAAATAGTAATTTTCTTTTCATAAGAAAACAAATATTCGTTTTCAAAAGCACTTACTTTAAAAAACTTTGATTGGAAACAAAAGTAACATTTCCTTTGAAACCAAAAGTGGCAAATGAGAATTTGAGGGTTTTGAGTGAGAATTTGAAATAAAAAAAGCCGATACAAATGCATCGGCTTTATTGAATTCGTCTAAAACGAACAGATTTTTATTAATAAAAATACTGTACTGTCAACGTTTCAACAGCTGAACCGCGATTGAAAATAGCATCAGAAACAACTCTTGTTGGATAATCATCAGAATTATACTGCATTGTATTTACCGTATAATTAAAATTGTCAGTTTCATTTTTGATTGACGCAATATTGTGTTTTTTACCTTCTAATTCAAAATCACCATGAAAAGCATAAGCAATTTTAGCATATCCGGTCACATTTTTAAACGGACTGTTTTTTGTGTCATAAGAATATTTATAAGTTTTACCACCTACTCCATTATAAGCAATTTTAACAATCTCGTCATTCTCAAGAGTCAGTGTTGAAACTTGACCTGTTGTTGCTGTATTATTAGGACGTCCTTGGATATAAGTTTGCGTAATTGTATTGTCATTATTATAAACGAACAATTCTTTCTCTTCAGAATCATCATCTAAATCTTGCATTCTGCACTCAGTCAATCTTCCGCTTGCATCATAAACAAATAAATCTTGAGCTTCTACTTGACCTTCAAAAAGATATTCAATTTTGGTAATCAAATCACCTGTATAGTAATATTTTTCTTTTGTTCCGTCTAGATAATTTCCTTCAAGAAGTTTATTTCCGTTATAAGTGTAATTGATGATTTCGTTAAAACCTTCAGGATCTTCTTGTGAGCGAACGATTTTTTTTACCAAAACGTCAGTTGTTGCTGCAGGATCAGTCGTTGTTGCATTGTCGTCGCTTGAGCAAGATACGAAAGCAAATAAAGCGATTGCGCTTAAAGAAAATAGTGCTTTTTTCATGTAATTTGGTTTTTATAAAATTGATTAAATTTCCTACAATAATAGACTAATAAAAACAACTATCAAAGTTTCTCCTGCAATAATTTTAAAAATAAAAAAAGCAACCCTATGAGGATTGCTTTCTAAAAAAATATGTTGAACTATTAGTTCTTTTGCTGTGGAGCACCGTGGCCGTGACCGCCTTGCTCACCTGTATTTTGGTCAATAACTTCAAGATTTGAATCTATAAAATAAGCGCTGCCGAAACCGTTTACATAAGCGCCTCTCTGAGGTTTCAATTCAAAAAGAACGAAATCTGTCATTTCAGCAAGCACGTCCACTACTTTTCCGTGACGTTCTTTCAAGCCGTCCAATGCTTGTGCAAAAAGCGGATTTTCTTTCTCGATCAAATTTGCTTCACTATTCATGGTCAGACGCGTTCTAGCATAAATCTGTTTTCCTGCAGCTTCGTCTTCGATAAACATAACCGATGCCTTTTTTCTGTCTTGAAGATTCTTCGTATGTTTTGCCATATAAGAAACATAAATATAGAAGCTACCGTCAATTAAAACGAACGGCGCATAACTTGAAACCGGATTTCCTTCTGCGTCAACCGTTGCCAAGATCAATGATTGCGTGCTTTCCACTAATTCTTTAACTTTTGGGGCTTTCGGCTTTACTTGTGACTGATCAGTATGTGTAGTACTCATAATGGGACTTTTAATTATATAATTTTTGATGGGCGAAAGTTACGACAGTCAATTAAAAAAAGCTATGATAAAAGTCAGTTTTTCAGAATAATTCTAAATAAGAAACCCTGACAACATTTAAAAACGTCATCAGGGTACTTATTACAAAACTAAAATTACTTATTTAATCTTAAAAGCATTCTCTCCAGGAAAGTATGCTGTTGTTCCCAATTCTTCTTCGATTCGAAGCAATTGGTTGTATTTTGCCATACGGTCAGAACGTGAAGCAGAACCCGTTTTGATCTGTCCGCAGTTTAATGCTACAGCCAAGTCAGCGATGGTGTTGTCTTCAGTTTCTCCTGAACGGTGTGACATTACAGAAGTATAACCAGCATTGTGTGCCATGTTTACTGCTGCGATAGTTTCTGTCAAAGTTCCGATTTGGTTTACTTTTACTAAAATTGAATTTGCAATTCCCAAGTCGATTCCTTTTTTAAGACGCTCTACGTTTGTTACGAATAAATCATCTCCAACTAATTGTACTTTTTCACCAACTAGTTCCGTAAGGTATTTCCAACCGTCCCAGTCGTTTTCTTGCATACCGTCTTCGATAGAAATAATTGGGTATTTTGAAGCTAGTTCCGCCAAATATTCTGCTTGTTCTTTTGAAGAACGGATTTTTCCTGTTTCTCCTTCAAATTTTGTGTAATCGTAGTTTCCGTTTACAAAAAACTCAGAAGCCGCACAATCCAAAGCCACTTTCACGTCATCACCAAAAGTATATCCAGCGTTTTCAACTGCCAATTTGATAGAATCTAAAGCATCTTCGGTTCCTCCAGCCAAGTTTGGAGCAAAACCGCCTTCGTCACCCACAGCAGTACTCAAACCTCTGTCGTGCAATACTTTTTTAAGGTTGTGGAAAATTTCCGTTCCCATTTGCATTGCGTGTGTAAACGTTTTTGCTTTTACCGGCATGATCATGAATTCTTGAAACGCGATCGGCGCATCAGAGTGCGAACCACCGTTGATGATATTCATCATCGGCACCGGAAGCGTGTTTCCAGAAACACCGCCCACATAACGGTACAATGGCATATTTAATTCGTTCGCCGCTGCTTTAGCTACTGCCAAAGAAACACCAAGAATAGCGTTTGCTCCAAGGTTAGATTTGTTTGGAGTTCCGTCTAAGTCGATCATTTTTTGGTCGATCAGGTTTTGTTCAAAAACCGATGTCCCTAATAATTCTTCAGCAATCTTGATATTTACATTTTCTACTGCTTTCAAGACACCTTTACCCATGAATGCTTTTCCACCGTCTCTTAATTCAACAGCTTCATGCTCTCCAGTTGAAGCTCCAGAAGGCACAGCCGCTCTTCCAAGAACGCCGTGTTCTGTAACTACATCAACTTCAATTGTTGGGTTTCCTCTTGAATCAAGAATCTGTCTTGCGTGAACTTTAATAATTATGCTCATTTTGTTTTGTTTATTTAATACTATTTGTTTGCTTTTTTTGAACGAAAAACAAATTTAAGGATTTTAAAAAGCGGATGCGTAATTTTTTTAAAAACTTATAAACGCAAACGTTTTAGGAAGCGCATTTCTTATAAGATAATTTAAGTTAGGGAATTGTGCAAATTTTGACTAGGTAGTTTTACCTGTTTTTTGTTGTTTGGATTTTTTGTTGGGAAAGGGTGGAGAATTTTGAGTAGTATTGTATTTGATTAGAAAATGCAGGAATCTTTTCTTGTCCAATAATATTTTTCAATTAAATAAAACTTATCAATTTTAAATTTCATACTAAAATGAAAATAAACTCATTTAAAGCAGAGAAGGTACACGGGTATTTAAACTATAATATTGATTTTTTTCCTGAATTAACTTTTCTAATTGGAATTAATGGGGCGGGCAAAACAAGCGCACTTAAATTAATACTTGGCTTAATTTCACCTTCATATCAATACCTTAATCAGATTGAGTATGAATATGCAGAGTTGATTTGCTCAACAACTAATGATGAGAGAGATATAATAATTACTGCTAGACAAAATATTAAAGCAAATACTTTCAGCATTGGTGTCAAATCACCTGATACAAACATCAAACCTCAAACTATACCTAGATATTTCAGACAAGATAACGAATCTTTAGAAATGGACGATTTTTCATTAATAGAGCAGAACTTTAAAGAAAAATTCGACAATTTAGACACAACTAAGGTAATTCGTGAACTTGCTACTCCAAAATTCTTAGGCTTGGATCGAAAAATTTATGAAGGTCGAAATATAGACTTAAGATTCCGAAATCGGAGAATGTATGCAAATCAAAAAAGCAAGAAAAAATTTTTAGAAGGCTATGGAGGTATAGCAGCAATTGATAGCAGCTTAGAAGACGTGCAATTTTTAATATTCGATTATTTTAGAAAAATAGCATTTGAGCAGCCTAAAATTAGTGAAGAATTTAAACGTAAAATTTTTCAATTATCCTTCAAATTTAATGATGACCATAGTTTGGACTCGGTTCCACTCAATACTGTAGAATTACTAGAAAAAAAAGATAAAGTTTTGGCTGCCATAAAGCATTTAGATTTATCCTTTCTTGATTCGTCAGCAAACTCTTTTTTTAACAAAATGGCAGATGTAATTATTAAACATAAGCAAAGAAGTTTAGACAAAACAAAAGGAAAAACTGAAGAAGAAAGTGTAAAACCTTATGATCCTGAAGAGTTTAAGTTATTAATGAAATGGGTAAACAATAGTTCACAAATAAAAAGAATAGATGAAATAATTAATTTCAGCCAGACATATCAAGAAAAATTGGCTGAGCTAAAATCTCCTATTAAACGTTTAGAATCAATTATTTCAAAATTCTTTAGCGAAGGAAAAAAAGAAATTGTTATTGCAAACGATGGAGAGATACAAGTAAAATTAAATAATGGAAAAACAGCCAGTGTATATGAACTTTCTTCAGGTGAAAAACAAATTATAATTATGATTGCTCACCTAATATTTGAAGAGGATTTGAAGCCTTCAGGAGTTTTCATTATTGATGAACCAGAATTATCATTACACATTGCGTGGCAGGAGATATTTGTTGACTCAATTACTAAAGCAAGTCCAAAAACCCAATTCATACTTGCAACACATTCTCCTGCAATTATTGGAGATACGCCCGAAGAAATTTGTCAAGATTTAGCTAAATTGAATTAGTATGTTAAAATACGGATTGAATGCCTTGAAGGCAATGCCTCGTTTATTTTCCTACAGAAATGACTTCGATATATTTACAGAAGATAAAGTTGCTGACAAAGAATTTTATAAGACCCTTTTCCAAAATTTGTTAGGAGAACAAATAAGAATAAATGATGTAACACCACTAGGATGCAAAGCAAATGTCTTAAGTGCTTACGAATCACAAAGCAAAAACGACAAAAGAAAAAAATTTTTTATAGTCGATGGTGACTTAGATTTAATTACAGGTACAAATCGAAAAGAAGAGGATAATTTAATTATACTTGACTCTTATTGTATTGAAAACTATCTAATAGATGAGAAAGGAATTATAGAGTTTTTGTATTTTTCAAATGGTACAGAATCAAAAGAGCAGTTGAAAGTGAAATTAAATTTTGAAAAATGGTTAAATTATAATGCAAAAATATTAATTGAACTCTTTTTGAACTTTGCTCTGTTAAAAAAATATGGGGGTGGCCCTATTATTAAGAATGCTAATGAATTTCTAAAGCAAGAAAATAAACAGACTATTCTCGATAAAATCAAAATTAAAAAATACTCCGAACAAATTAAGAAAGACATAATCGACCAATTAAATATATTGGGATTCACAGATACTGATAATGTGTACACTAAAGAATATGAAGAATTATCCAAAATTTGGGAAGTGGAAAATTTGACGTTACTAAGAATTGTTTCAGCAAAAAATTATCTGCTACCTTTGCTTCAATTTAGAATGAACCATTGCATTAATAAAAGCAAAGCCCTTTTTCCAAAAGATACAATAAAACTATTTTTAGCCAATAATAGTAAACTAGATAGATTAGAATTTTTGAAAAATAAAATAAAATAAAATAATTCTTGGTACTTAAACGTGCTAAAAACAAATCACAAAAAAACCATTTACTCTCGTAAATGGTTTTTTAATTTAAGACTTAACTTTCGGCGTAGGTTTCTTTTGTTCACTTTTTTCTTCCCGCCTGCCATTTCATATTGTGAGCTATTTTCACCCTACTTTATGACATCATATTTTGTCTAAAACCTAATTCATTAGCTCTCAACCAAATTTAATTAGTCCCTAACCGAACTTTATTAGTCAAAAAGTGAATAAAGTTAGTCCAGATGTAAATAAAGTTAGATTAAACGTAAATTCAATTAGTCCCGATGATAATAAAATTAGTCCGAAAGTAAATTCATTTAGTCCCAATAATAATTGTGTTAGTCCAAACGTATATTAAGTTAGTCCGAATGATAATTTAATTAGTCCCGATGATAATAAAGTTAGTCCGGAAGTAAAATCCTTTAGTCCCATTGCGCATTTATCATGCAAATTCTTTATTTTTAGCTATCGATAATGCAAAGACTGAAACGCAATTTAGCTAGGTCATCCGACTAAACTAAAACGGAGACGTTTTAGAATTTCAAACAGCCCATCATGGAAGAATTTATCCAAAATATAAAATACAGAAAAGGAGTGGGTTCGCTTTTAATCCTGGGATTCGTTTTTGCGATTGCGGCAGGCTTTTTTTTCCTTACCGCCAGCGAAACCTGGGCTTTAGGAAAAGAAAAGCTTGGCGAAGAACGTTATGATGCGCGAATGAACGACAGCTACCAATATGCCGCCTTCCTGCTTTTGATGGCGGTGCCGATGATTTTGGCCATGAATCCGTTTTTCAACAGCTATATAAAAGTGATAAAAACGCTTTCAAAAACAGCAATGGAACGCCTGCAGTTGCAAAATGAAACGGCTCCATTTTTCAACCGCTACCTGCCGGGCTACATTGCCAAAGACAAATCTGTAGTTTTCTTTAAATTTTTAAAAACAACCGAAATTCATTTTGCCGACATCACAAAAATTAGTCTTACCAGAGGATCACGAGGCGGTTATTTTTTACATATCAAGACAAAATCTTCTTTTTATATCGGACTGATGGGTGAAAAACTTCCAAACCTTTTGCTTTTGATCGAGCAAATTAAAGAAGCCAATGCTTCTGTCACTGTGACTTTGCCCTAAACTGTAATAAATTGAATTATGATGCCAACCGAGAACCTGCTACAGCAAGTCACCTTTATCAAAGAAATCGACAAGCTGAAATACATCCAGCGCAAGACCAAGCTTTTCAACAGCGACCGCCACGAGAACGATGCCGAACACAGCTGGCACTTGGCCATGATGACGATCGTTTTGAGCGCTCATTCTGACAAACCGATTGATGTATTGAAAGTGGTAAAAATGGTCTTGATCCATGACATCGTGGAGATTGATGCCGGAGATGTTTTTATTTATGATACGCTAAAAAATCATACCAATACTGACGAGGAACTGCTTGCCGCTAAAAGAATCTTCGGACTTTTGCCAGAGGAGCAAGCCAAAGAGTTTATCGCCATCTGGCAAGAATTTGAAGACGGAAAAACGGACGAAGCCAAATTTGCCAATACAATGGACCGTTTTGAACCGCTATTACAAAATACCTCAAACAACGGCGGCACATGGAAAGAATTTGACGTTCCGTATCAAAAAGTGTACGACAAAAAAGTAGCCATTAAAGACGGTTCAGCCACCATCTGGAATTATGCCGAAAATTTGATTAATGAAAGTGTTGAAAAAGGAATTTTGAGGAAGTAGTTTGCAAACGAAAGCCCCTGAAGCTTTCACCCAAAAGCCTACACCTTTTTACTACTATACGTCACCATTTTTTTCAAGAGTCCGTTTTCAAAGACATAGAGGTCGCAATAGTACATTTCTGAAATTTCTCCGTTGGCATTTTTCATCTTTACGATTCCGTTGCAGCCGGCGTTGTTGCCGTCGAGCATTTTCAGTTCTTTTGTGCAGGAAATCATTTCTGAGCCTTCCATTTTTTCAAACATCTGGCGCACTTGCTCCTTGCCTTTTATGGTTTGCTCGCCGACCATGTCCCATTCAAAATCATCAGCCATCAGATCTAATAATCCTTTGGTGTCATTGTTGTCAAAAGTGACCAATACCTTTTCAAAAAGTTCCCGATTTTTCATAGCAATACGTTTTATATCAACTAGATAAATGTAGTACTAATTTCAGAACAGCTATTTATAAATTAGCCGTGAAATTTTATAGGATTTGATAGAATAATTTGCAAAATCAGCTAAATCTTAGCCTAACATACACATGTTTTATTCCTTTTTTATCTGATTCCCGTTCATCGATTTCTAAAATATCGGTAAGTGATTTCAGCATGGGCGTTAGCTTTACAAAACCATAGTTTCTAGAATCAAATTCAGGCTTTTTTCTGACTACAAGATTCCCCACGTCGCCCAAGAATGCCCAACCGTCATCATCGGCAATATCTTCAATGGTCGATTCAATCAGTTCAATAATGTCTTCGTCAATTTTATTAAGCGGTTTTTGCGTCGGCTTTTCAGCGCTTTTCGCAATCTCCTTCTCCACTACTTTTTTGATTTCAGAAGCAGCAGGCTTTGCCGTTTTTTTCTTTATGGCGCCGTCTAAAACTTCAATGAAAATAAACCGGTCGCAGGCGCTGATGAAAGGCTTCGGCGTTTTCTGTTCTCCAATTCCGATGACTTTCATGCCGGATTCCCGCAGCCTAATTGCCAAGCGGGTAAAATCGCTATCGCTTGAAACAATGCAGAAACCGTCTAATTTGCCAGAATATAACAAATCCATCGCATCGATAATCAAGGCAGAATCTGAAGAATTTTTACCTGAAGTGTAGCTGTATTGCTGAATCGGCGTGATGGCGTGTTCCAGCAAAACGCTTTTCCAACCGTTGGCATTTGGGCGCGTCCAATCGGCATAAATTCGTTTGGTTGTCGGCGTTCCAAATTTTGTAATTTCTTCCATCATGCCTTTCACATTGCTGTAAGGCACATTGTCGGCATCAATCAGCACGGCCAGTTTTAATTCTTTTACGTTTTGCGACATTTTTGAAAATTTAATTTTTTAAAAATATTTCGTCATTCCAACGAACGAGAATCCCTGTTTGCTATTCTGCTGAGATTCCTCCTTCGTCGGAATGACAATCTTGAGGAGGTTCTGTTGTTATAATCTGAAAAAAAATTATTGCACTAACGGGTTTAAAAGTAGTAAAAATATATACATGAACAATTTTAGCCTCGAAAATGGTTAAACAAAAAAAGGATGCTTTCCAGCATCCTTTTCGATTTAAGCCTTAACAGCTTTATTTATATTCTCTATAAAAATATCAAACAGGTAAGAAGAGTCATGCGGACCAGGACTCGCTTCTGGATGGTATTGCACAGAGAAACAGTTTTTGTTTTTCATTCGCATTCCGGCAACGGTTCCATCGTTAATGTGCAGGTGCGTGATTTCAAAGTCAGGATGATTTTCTAGTTCTTCGCGGTTCACTGCAAATCCGTGGTTTTGAGAAGTAATCTCTCCTTTTCCAGTCATTTCGTTTTTTACAGGATGGTTGATTCCTCTATGTCCGTTGAACATTTTATACGTAGAAATTCCGTTTGCCAAAGCCAAGACTTGGTGGCCAAGACAGATTCCGAAAACAGGCTCGTCATTGTCCAAGATTTTTTTAGCAATTTCAATAGCCCCGAAAAGCGGATCAGGATCGCCAGGACCATTTGAAAGGAAAAATCCATCCGGATTAAACGCTTTCATTTCTGCGTAAGTCGTATCAAAAGGAAAAACTTTGATGTAGCAGTCTCTTTTTGCTAGGTTTCTCAATATGTTTTTCTTGATTCCTAAATCCAAAGCTGCGATTTTATATTTGGCCGTTTCTTCTCCGATAAAGTAAGGCTCTTTTGTAGAAACTTTTGAAGCCAACTCTAATCCTTTCATATCTGGAACATCTGCAAGCAATGCTTTTAGTTCTTCTACTGATTTTCCGTCAGTAGAAATCACCGCGTTCATCGCACCGTTATCGCGGATGTAGCTTACCAAGGCTCTTGTGTCTACATCAGAAATGCAGATCAGGTTTTGCTTTTTAAAATAGTCTTCTAAGTTTTCAGAAGAATTGGCACGCGAATGATTGAAAGAAAAGTTTTTGCAAACTAATCCGGAAATCATGATTTTATCAGCTTCAATATCTTCTTCGTTTACGCCGTAATTTCCGATATGTGCGTTTGTTGCGACCATGATCTGACCGAAGTAAGACGGATCTGTGAAGATTTCTTGGTAGCCGGTCATTCCTGTATTAAAGCATACTTCTCCAAAAGTGGTACCGCTGATTCCCATTGATTTTCCGTGGAAAATGGTTCCGTCGCTTAAGAGCAGGATGGCGCTTTGTCGTGTTGTGTATTTCATTCGTCGTAGTTATTTTTTTTTATTTGACTCATGGAACTCGCTAGGCTTCGTTTCATTCGTAGTTATTGTTGTGTAGTTGCGGGTGCAAATTTAATTCAATTTCTGGGGATTTGAAAATTTATTTGTTTGGATGGTGTTTAACTTTTAGATTCATTTTTTTGTCATTCCGACGAAGGAGGAATCTCTATTGCTGCTTCAGGTTGATATTCCTCCTTCGTCGGAATGACAACATTATAGACAAAGCTTACCGCCAAAGATTGGGACTGGCGTTTACAAAAATTCAAATGGTTTCTCTCCTAGCCCCGATGGTGCCTTTGTTTGAGCTCTTTCTTCTGCTAACAGGCAGAAGAAAAGCGAGTGGCTCCAGCGGGAATTGCCTTTGCTGAAAATGCCTGAAGCTTCGCTTCAAATAAAAATTATCTAATTTAATACCTAACAGGTTTTGAAAACCTTTTAGGATAAAGCAAAAAAAAAGGATAAACTATAATAGCTTATCCTTGATTTTTTTATGAAATGAATTGCTTCATTATTCTGCAGCGTCTGTAGAAGTTTCTTCAGTAGATTTTGCTGGTGCTTCTGCTTTTGGAGCTTCTTCAACAACTGTTTCTTCTTTTTTAGCTTTTCCACCACGACGGCTTTTTGCTTTTTTAACTTCTTTTTTACCACCGTTGTAAAGTTCGTTGAAATCTACTAGTTCGATCATCGCCATGTCAGCGTTATCTCCTAGACGATTTCCAAGCTTGATGATACGTGTGTATCCACCTGGACGATCTCCTACTTTTGCAGCTACGTCTCTGAACAAGTCAGTTACCGCATATTTGCTTCTTAAGTAAGCGAAAACAATACGTCTGTTGTGCGTTGTATCATCCTTTGATTTTGTGATCAATGGCTCAACGAATTGTTTAAGCGCTTTTGCTTTAGCGACAGTTGTGTTAATACGTTTGTGCTCGATAAGAGAACAAGCCATATTAGCTAACATTGCCTTTCTGTGCGATGTTTGTCTGCTTAAGTGATTGAATTTTTTTCCGTGTCTCATGACATTTGTTTTTAAACTTCATCTTGCTTCAATCCTCTTTGGAGAGCAAAATATGAAGTAATTTATTCTTTATCTAATTTGTATTTTGCTAAGTCCATACCGAAATGCAGGTTTTTCACAGCCACAAGCTCATCAAGCTCAGTCAATGATTTTTTACCGAAATTACGGAATTTCATTAAGTCGTTTTTGTTGAAAGATACTAGATCTCCGAGTGTATCCACTTCAGCCGCTTTCAAGCAATTTAATGCTCTCACTGACAGATCCATATCAACAAGCTTAGTTTTAAGCAATTGTCTCATGTGCAATGACTCTTCGTCATAAGATTCTGTCTGAGCGATTTCATCAGCTTCTAGTGTTATTCTTTCATCAGAGAACAGCATGAAATGGTGAATCAAAACTTTTGCAGCTTCTGTAAGGGCATCTTTTGGATTGATTGATCCGTCAGTTTTAATTTCAAAAACTAATTTCTCATAATCTGTTTTTTGCTCTACACGAAAGTTTTCGATTGCATATTTTACGTTCTTTACCGGAGTAAAGATTGAATCTGTAAAAATAGTACCGATTGCAGCATTTTGTTTTTTGTTCTCTTCTGCAGGAACGTATCCTCTACCTTTTTCAATAGTCAACTCCATGTTCAAGTTAACTTTGCTATCTAAATTGCAGATAACCAATTCTGGGTTCAATACTTGGAATCCAGAAATGAATTTTTGAAAATCTCCAGCAGTGATCTGGTCTTTGCCAGAAATTGAGATAGAAACAGATTCGTTATCGATATCTTCAATCTGACGTTTGAAACGTACTTGCTTAAGATTAAGGATAATTTCTGTAACGTCTTCAACTACTCCTGAAATTGTAGAAAACTCGTGATCTACACCTTCGATACGAACAGATGTAATTGCATATCCTTCTAAAGCGGAAAGCAAGACTCTTCTAAGTGCATTACCAACAGTCAATCCATAGCCAGGTTCTAAAGGTCTGAATTCAAACTTACCTTCAAAATCGGTTGAATCGATCATGATAACTTTATCGGGCTTCTGAAAATTAAATATTGCCATATGTTCGACTAGTGTCTATTATTTGTTATACAACTCTACGATTAGTTGCTCTTTAATATTTTCTGGAATCTGAAGTCTTGCTGGAACTGAAACGAAAACACCTTCTTTAAGGTCATTGTTCCAAGTAATCCATTCGTAAACGTGACTTGAGTTAGATAATGAACGGTCGATAGCCTCTAAAGATTTAGATTTTTCACGAACTGCTACCTTATCTCCAGGTTTAAGGTGATAAGAAGGAATGTTTACAAGTTCACCGTTAACAGTGACGTGTCTGTGAGAAACGATCTGACGTGCAGCTCTTCTTGAAGGAGCGATACCCATTCTGAATACTACGTTGTCTAATCTTGCTTCACATAATTGTAAAAGAACTTCACCTGTTACACCTTTAGTTGCAGATGCTTTTTCGAATAAGTTTCTGAATTGTTTTTCTAAGATACCGTAAGAGTATTTAGCTTTTTGCTTTTCCATCAACTGGACAGCGTATTCAGATTTCTTACCTCTTTTTTTAGCCTGTCCGTGTTGTCCAGGTGGGTAATTTCTTTTTTCGAAAGATTTGTCATCTCCGAAGATTGCTTCGCCAAATTTACGAGCAATTTTAGTTTTTGGACCAGTATATCTTGCCATTTCTAAAAATTAAATTAAGGTAGAGATTATGAATTCAGGTCATATCCTCCGATAATCTATTATCTACCTAGTTATACTTAAATATAATTAAACTCTACGTCTTTTTGGAGGACGACATCCGTTGTGAGGCATTGGAGTAACGTCAATGATTTCAGTTACTTCGATTCCACCGTTATGTAAAGAACGAATAGCAGACTCACGTCCGTTTCCTGGTCCTTTTACATAAACTTTCACTTTTTTAAGTCCAGCCTCTAACGCTACTTTACTACAATCTTCTGCTGCCATTTGAGCTGCATATGGAGTGTTCTTTTTAGAACCTCTAAAGCCCATTTTACCAGCTGAAGACCAAGAAATAACTTCACCTTTTTTGTTAGTCAAAGAAATGATGATGTTATTAAAGGTAGCAGAAATATGAGCTTCTCCCGTTGATTCAACGATAACTTTACGTTTTTTTGCAGTTGCTTTAGCCATATTACTTATTATTTAGTTGCTTTTTTCTTGTTAGCAACAGTTTTTCTTTTACC
>Ga0247817_10000703_pt1 | contig 17913 bp, 18 predicted proteins | sample UWRJL212509R1_FD_178010 | JGI IMG/M metagenome (GOLD analysis project Ga0247817, IMG submission 178010) | Plant litter microbial communities from Arlington Agricultural Research Station in Wisconsin, United States - UWRJ-L212-509R-1 | ecosystem: Environmental > Terrestrial > Plant litter >...
TATCAATTTAGTAAGTAATGGTAACATTACAAACACTTCTCCAGGTACGTTTACATTGTCATCAAATTCAAACGGCTCCGCCGCAATCGGGCAAATAAGCGGAACGAGTGCTGTGACAGGAAGTATCATTGTTGAGCGTTATGTTAGCGGCGGTTCGCTGTCGTACCGTGGGTACCGTTTGTTTTCATCACCTGTAAACCAGGCAACTGCAAACAGCAACCGGGTTTCAACTTTAGCTTATTTAAAAACCGGCGCTTATTTAACAGGCACTACCGGTACCGGCGGTGGTTTTGATGCTACATCAACATCGCCTACTATCTTTTTTTATCGAGAGGATAAAACGCCAACAACCGGCTTGACAACAGGCAATTTCCGGGGCGTTAACAAAATCAATAATGGCAACCTCTATGATTTTAACCTGGATAATGAAACAGGTACATTCAATCTGCCTGTAGGCAACGGTTATATGTTCTTTTTCAGAGGCAATAGAGCTACCAACCAAACCACGAGCACAACAGCCATACCAGATCCCGTAACTTTTGTCCAAACTGGTAATCTAAATCAGGGCGATGTAACTGTTAAGAACTGGTATACTCCTACATCGGGATTTTTGGGTTACAGAGGTACTGCAGGTTTGGGCACTATTTCTGGTGCAACCGGTTACAACTTAGTGGGCAATCCTTATGCATCAACAATTGATTGGAGCAAGTTCAGTGCTTCAACAGCATCTGCTGCTATTTATGGTCCCTTAGTAAGCACTACCATATATACTTACAATGTGGGTTTAAAACGTTATGAAACACACAATGGTAGCACCGGTACTACTAATGGCTCCAAATTTATTTTAAGCGGGCAAGGATTTTATGTTTTGGCCAGCAGCGCATTGGCTTCTCTAAAATTTACTGAGGCGGCAAAGGCGCCTACCCAGCAAGTTACAGGTAACTTTTTTTTAATGGGAACACCGGTTGAAGATGCTCCTCAAGTACAATTTTTACGCTTGCAACTATCAAAAGATTCATTAAATAGTGAAGATGTAGTGCTGCAGTTTAACAAAGCTGCCAGCGATGGGTACGTTTTTAGTGAAGATTCGCCTTATTTAAGAGGTTCAAATGCGGTTAGCTTCTCAACAAATGCAACAGATAATAAAGACCTGCCGCTAACTATTAGCCAGATTCCTTTTCCTAAAAAGCGCTCAGACATTCCTTTGAACGTGATAGTTAATTCAACCGGTCTCTATCAAATAAACATGAACGAGGCACAAAACATTCCAAAGATGTTTGATGTTTGGTTGAAAGACGCCTACACCAAGGATTCATTAGATATTAAAAACAATCGAATTTATAACTTTAACGTTAACACAGCAGATGCAACAAGCTCTGATGCTAACCGGTTTACTATAGTGATAAGGCCTAACGCGGCTTATAGCTATCATCTGCTTGATTTTGTGGCTACCAAACAAACTTCATCCGTACAAACATCATGGAAAGTTGAGAATGAAGAGAACTACACGTACTTTACCGTTGAACGCAGTACAAATGGCGGCAAAACTTTTGAGGTATTGGGTAGTGCCACAGGCAAAAGCCTTGCCACTTACAGCTTAGCCGATAAAGCACCTGTTATTGGCGAAAATCAATACCGCTTAAAACAGGAAGACTATTTTGGCACTGTTACTTACTCAAAAGTTGTAACCGTGATGTATACACCAGCTAAGAATATTGTTGTTGACGAACGCATGGTTAGCGTTTATCCAAATCCAACAAACGCAAGCGTAAGTATAGCGGTTAAGGCAACTGGGGTAGGCGCGGTTAATTACAGCATAAGTATTACAAATACAAGCGGACGCATAGTTAAAACCCTTACTTCTGCACAACCAACCTGGCAGGGAAGTGTAAGCGACCTGCTGCCGGGGACTTATTTTATACAGGTTACCAATATTAAGGACAACAGCGTTGTTGGCAATAGTACATTTATAAAAATTTAAAGATAAGTGAGTATGATTAACATTAAAAAAAGGTTGGCTGTAACGCTGCTATTCACTCTAAGCTTTGTTGAACTCTTTGCCCAAGGCCCAGGTATACCCGGTGGGGGCGATGACGGCGGCAATTGTGGAGATATTGACGCTGATGCATGTGTTCTCCCCCTTGATAACTGGGTAATAGTGTTGGTTATTGGCGGGTTAATAATAACCACCTGGCACCTACACAATAAACAAAAAAAGGAAGTTACGCTATAACTTCCTTTTACTTTTAAACCTCTTTATTTTATCTGGCCCTGCTGTCGCGATAACGCACCCCGCTTCCACCTGCAGGCCGAGCTGATGACGGAGCAAGACTAAGCTGTTCAAATATTCCGGCTACGACTTTAGGCAGATCTTCTACATTTTTCTGGTAATCTTTGTGCACTTCGCCAACGCCAAAGCCGCGCCATACTACTTGTTTTGTGCGTCTGTCAATCAAGTCCACTATCAATGTACCCTCTTTATAATGTTCGCGTTCAACAGATGTGCCCATGTAATAGGCAAAAGGCGCTCCGTAGGCGTAATAATTGGGGCGGTACCAATTGTTCCAACCTAAACCACCGTAGCCATAACCATAGCCCGGATACATACCCCCACCGGCATACATTGGATAATAGTTAGTTCTACTGCCACGGCCAACTACGCTTGTGTAGCTCACCAACAGATCAGGATTGCGCTGTTCCAGATTTAAACCTTTTTGGGTTAAAGCCTGGGTAGCCGCGTCTTTTATGTTAGCATCGGCCATAAAATTGTTTTGCGATGCCGTGTTTGTTTCCTGCGGCATCCAGGCAAACGTTCGGTAAGCACTTAAGTTAGTACGGTTAAGACCCGCAGTATAATAATTGTAACGCGTTGAACAGGCCGATAACGCTACCATTGCCAGGGCAAAAAACATCAACTTTTTCATAGCTCCATTTCTTTCTTTTATAAAGGAATTAGACAATTGAATGTGTAAAGGTTTAAGTGTAACTGAACATTTATATAAGTTTAGCCTCAAACGTTAAAAAACGTCGCCTAAAAATTGCATTTTTGCATATCCCAAAAAAAATGAGCCAATATTTTATAATAGATTTCGACAGCACATTTACTCAAGTTGAAGCGCTGGACGAACTTGCCAGAATATCTTTAAAAAATCATCCCGACAGGGAAAACATTTACCAGCAGATAGAGGATCTTACCAACGCTTCAATGGAAGGTCGCTTGTCGTTCAGCCAAAGTTTAGAGCACCGCGTTAAACTTTTACAGGCCAACCGCGAGCATTTAAAGCTGTTGATAAGCCATTTGAAAAAGAAGGTATCTACCTCATTTTCGCGCAATACCATTTTCTTCAAAAACCATCAGGATGAGGTGCTTATCGTATCAGGCGGGTTTAAGGAGTTTATTATCCCGGTAGTTACCGAGTATCATATAAAAAAAGAAAATATTTACGCCAACACCTTTGTGTTTGATGATGATGGCAACATTATAGGTTATGACAGGGAGAACCCACTATCCCAGGAAGGTGGCAAAGTAAAGCTGTTGGAAGAGCTGAAACTGGAGGGTGACATTTACGGTATAGGTGATGGTTATTCTGATTTTCAATTAAAGGAATCGGGAATGATCAAAAAGTTTTTTGCCTTTACCGAGAACATTGAGAGAAAATCGGTTGCAGAAAAGGCTGACCACATTACGCCGAGCTTTGATGAGTTTTTATATATCAACAAGCTGCCCCGCGCCATATCGTACCCTAAAAACCGCATAAAATGTCTAGTTGTTGGCGATATTGAAGAAGAAGCCCTTGCGCAAATGCGCAAAGAAGGTTACAACCTGCGTGTACGCGACAAAATAGAAGAAAAATACCTGGAAGAAGCCGGCGTTTTATTATGCGACGAGGCCAACCAGCCCACATCAGAGCAAGTGGCCGGAGCAGGGCGATTAAAGGTTATTGGCTGTTTCGGTAAGGTAGGCAGACGCCTGGCTGAGGCTGCATGCGATAACGGCGTTATAATTTTTGACGACCCAAAACACAACCCACGCAACGACGACTTTTTGCCTAAACGTGTTATTGCTTTTATGAACGAAGGAAAGACACATACTAGCTGCAATTTCCCTGATCTGCAACCGCCGCGTGTAAGCAATGCCCACAGGTTAATACATATCCATAAGAACGTACCGGGTATTCTGGCTAAAATAAACGAGGTTTTTGCCCGCCACAATATTAATATAGTAGGCGAATTTTTGGTTACCAACCCGCAGATAGGCTACGTAATAACCGACGTAGACACCGGTTATGATCCTGAAATATTAAACGAGCTTAAAGCTATTGAGCATACTATAAAATTCAGACTGCTTTATTAGCAATCTGAATTTTATTACTCATCGTGATTTGGCAGCGGTACAACAAATACCGGTACAGTAGCATGCCTTACTACGTGCTCTGCAACGCTGCCCATTAATAACCTGTCAAGGCCTGAGCGGCTGTGGGTACCCACTACAATAACGTCGGCATTAAACTCTTTCCCTGCTTCTAAAATACCGTCAGCAGTATCACCAAACTCCGTAAAATGTGTAATTAATGCATCTTTGCCGAATTTCTCTGCAATATGATCTACAACTCTTTTTGATGCTTGGTTTTGTATGTCCATTAACTCCAGATCATTACCCGGGATATCCTGCATAGTGCCGCCCAGCATGGGGTCAACATTGCCGGTTATAGGCATTATGGCCGGCTCAATAACATGCACAAGGCCTACCTGCGCTTTAAACGCATGTGCTAATTCAAAACCGTATGCTGCGGCGTGTTCAGCTATCTTGCTGTTATCAATGCCTATAAGTATTTTTTTAATATTCATGGTTTTGGAGTTTTACGCGGTTAGTTTGATAACCCTAACTTACAATTTATGTTTTGCATAACCTTATTTAACGCCATTAAGCTTATGTTATTTATCTCCGCCAAATTCCATCAGGTAAGCCTTTAAAAAATCGTCCAGTTCGCCATCTAAAACAGCCTGCGCGTTTGATGTTTCATGATCTGTACGCAGATCCTTCACCAGCTTATACGGATGCAAAACGTAATTGCGTATCTGTGATCCCCACTCTATTTTCTTCTTATTGCCTTCAATTTTATTGGAGGCTTCCTGGCGCTTGCGCATCTCAATTTCATACAGTTGAGATTTAAGCAAGCGGATAGCATTATCCTTATTTTGCAACTGTGAGCGCGACTCCTGGTTTTTTATGATAATGCCCGATGGTTTGTGATATAAACGCACAGCGGTTTCTACCTTGTTTACGTTTTGCCCACCTGCACCACCTGCCCTAAAGGTTTCAAACTCAATATCGGCAGGGTTAATATCAATCTCAATGGTATCATCAACTAAAGGATATACATAAACTGATGCAAAGGAAGTATGGCGCTTAGCATTAGAATCAAACGGAGAGATACGTACCAGCCTGTGCACGCCATTCTCGCCTTTTAAATAGCCGTAGGCAAACTCACCGCTTAACTGCAGCGTAACTGTTTTAACACCTGCCGATTCGCCTTCCTGAAAATCCTGCTCGGTAACCTTGTAGCCATTCTTTTCCCCCCACATTATGTACATGCGCATCAGCATGCCTGCCCAGTCGCAGCTTTCAGTACCACCTGCTCCGGCTGTAATTTGCAATACGGCGTCCAGTTGGTCTTCCTCGGCAGAGAGCATGTTTTTAAACTCAAGTTCCTCTATTACTTTAATAGCAAGGTCATATTGTTCTTTCAGCTCAGCTTCAGTAGCGTCGCCGCTTTTAAAAAAGTCCAGCATAACACCGGCGTCATCAATTACTGATGCTACTTTCTGGTACTCGTCTGTCCAAACTTTTTTTGTTTTTATGGATGCTAAAACCTTTTCGGCCTCTTTGGGGTGATCCCAAAAATGGGGTCCGACGGTTATTTCCTGTTCTTCTTTTAGCGCATCGAGTTTCTTATCGATGTCAAAGATGCCTCCTCAGGGAAATTAATCTATCCCTTAAATCCTGGATCTGTTCTTTAGTCATGTGGCAAATATAGAAAAACCCACCCATTTACACGGGCAGGCTTTGCTTTCATAGGTATAAAAAATCTTAAGCTGCTGTAAGCTGTTTTAATACGGTGTTTAGGCCGGCTCCGCCAATTAGCTCTATCAGTTGCTTTAACGAAAGCTCTTTATCGGCTTCATTTTTTGACTGGTCAATTAACTGCTGCATCACCTGCGGAATTAATGCATTTGCTGTTTTAAGCGCTTCGGCAGGTTCTAAACCATAGTAGTTGTTTAGTTTATTGGCAAACTTATTAACCGTAGTGCCAATAAGCGGGTTATTGTTATAAATACCCGGAAACTGGAAATACTTTATCATATCTTTCAATTTACCCGTTTCAATCTGCTTTTTTAAAACTTCAATAATACAACTCGAAGCTTCCGTAATAACTGCTTCGTGGTGCTTGGCAGCAATTGAAGGATTGTTTATAACAGCCGTCCCGGCGTTATTTTTAACAAGGGTAAAAAGTTTTTCAAACATTATCAATTCCGTTTTAAAAGGTAAATTATCAATCTTATTAAGATCAATGAAAACGTGTTCGTATATAATTGGTTATTAAATAAAATTTAACGCCTGCGCTAAATTTTAAATTTTATTTTTGCTTGTATTAAACTTAACCAACTATGTTGCCAAACATCAACTTTACCACCACTACTGCTTATAAATATTTAACAGATCATTATATTGATATAGTAGCGGCCAATATGAAAGACCTTTTTGAGGCTGATAACCAAAGGTTTGCTAAATTTTCAATTCAATTTGAGGAGATCCTGCTGGATTATTCCAAAAACCGAATTAACGACGAAACGCTGGCACTGTTGCTGCAACTAGCCAGCGAGTGTAGGTTAAATGATGCAATTGCAGCCATGTTTAACGGCGAAGTTATTAACGCTACCGAAGGCAGACAAGTGCTGCACACTGCCCTTCGTAACCAAAGCAATACGCCTGTTTATGTAGATGGCAAAGATGTTATGCCCGATGTGAATACTGTATTAGCCCACATGGAGGAGTTTAGCAACGCCATTATATCAGGCAGCTGGAAAGGTTATACCGGCAAGGCTATTACTGATGTGGTAAACATTGGTATTGGTGGATCTGACCTTGGGCCGGTTATGGTTACCGAATCGCTTAAAGCTTATAAAAACCACTTAAACCTGCACTTTGTATCTAACGTTGACGGGACGCACATTGCCGAAACTTTGAAAGGTTTAAATGCTGAAACCACTTTGTTTTTAGTGGCATCTAAAACTTTTACCACGCAAGAGACCATGAGCAACGCCAACAGCGCACGCGAGTGGTTTATTAAAAGTGGTGGTAAAGATGAAGATGTGGCTAAACACTTTGCTGCCCTATCAACCAATGCAGAAGGTGTGGCTAAATTTGGTATTGATACCAAAAACATGTTTGAGTTTTGGGATTGGGTTGGCGGTCGTTACTCTTTATGGAGCGCGATTGGCTTGTCTATTTCTTTAAGCGTAGGTTTTGATAATTTTAAAGAGCTGTTGGCCGGCGCGCACGCCATGGATAACCATTTTAAAACTGCCGAAGCCAACGAAAATCTGCCTGTTATACTGGCTCTGCTTGGCGTTTGGTATAATAACTTTTTTGATGCTGAAACACAGGCTATTTTACCTTATGACCAATACATGCACCGCTTTGCCGCCTATTTTCAGCAGGGCGATATGGAAAGCAACGGCAAATACGTTGATCGCAACGGCGAGCCTGTAGATTACTCTACCGGACCAATTATCTGGGGTGAGCCTGGTACTAATGGACAGCACGCTTTTTATCAATTAATACACCAGGGAACGAAACTGATCCCTTGCGATTTTATAGCGCCTGCGCAATCTCACAATCCGCTTGGCGAGCATCATAACATGTTATTGTCTAACTTTTTTGCGCAGACAGAAGCTTTGATGAACGGCAAAACCAGCGAAGAAGTAATTGCAGAACTAAAAGCTGCCGGCAAATCAGCCGAAGAAATTGAGAAACTGGCACAGTTTAAGGTATTTGAAGGCAACCGCCCAACCAACTCAATCCTGGTTAAGAAAATAACTCCACGCAGTTTAGGATCATTATTAGCCATGTATGAGCATAAGATCTTTGTACAAGGTATTATCTGGAACATTTACAGCTTTGATCAATGGGGTGTTGAGTTAGGCAAACAATTAGCCGGCAAGATATTACCTGAATTGAAAAACAATGATGAGATATCGTCACATGATTCATCAACCAATGGTTTGATCAATCAGTATAAGGCCTGGAGGTAAGGCCCCGTGAAAGACAATGAAAAAAGCGCTTAAATCTATAAATCTAAGCGCTTTTTTCATTGTTTGTCATTGCGAGGTACGAAGCAATCGCAGGCTTTGCATTACCGCTTTTCTCCGTGCGATTGCTTCGTACCTCGCAATGACAAATTATTTTTTCGAGAAGGAAACCTGAAACAACTTATCCCATTTCTTGCCTGTTACAAACATGCGTTTGCCTTTGGCATCCCATGCTATGCCGTTAAGCACTTCATCCGGCTTGTTCTTTTTATTAGGATACAGCCTCTTCATATCCGCTTTTTGCAGTACCGCGCCTGTTTTAGCGTCAATAACCAGGATAGCATCTGTTGGATAAACGTTTGCATATATTTTACCATCAACATACTCCAACTCATTCACTCCGGTTACAGGGCCTTTGTCGTCATAAACATCAATAAAACCGTTTTCCTGATAGGTATCTTTATTCAAAAACCAAATGCGGTTGGTGCTATCGTCCATGTAAAGCTTTTTTCCATCAAATGTCATTCCCCAGCCTTCAACACCCACTTTGTTTTCAAATGTGGTTATAAGCTTAAACGTATTTTTATCATACACATAACCTATTTTCTCTTTCCAGGTAAGCTGAATAATTTTATCACCAACTACGGCTAAGCCCTCGGCAAATACGTTAGGGTCGTTTTGTATAGTTTGTAAAACTTTTCCGGTAGTCACGTCAACTCTGCGCAGGCTTGAAGGTCCTATTGCATCTTCTCCGGGCGGCGGAGTGAGATAACCTCCGTCACTCTCATACAAATAACCGTCAACATATTGCAAACCTTCCGTGTACGACTCCACATCATGCGGAAAAACCTTTTCAATTTTAAAAGTAAGTACCTCCGGCGCTTTAGCCGCCAGTACAACTATGTTGGTTGATACATCCTGACTTGCGCCTTGCTTGTAAACTTTGGCAGTTATTGCCTTTGGCCCCAGCGCAATGGTATCTGTTTTAATTACAACCGGCGAAGCATCCTTCTTTAAGGCTATAGTAGTTGCCTCTAATTGGTATACAATTGAATCGGGTACCATTTCCGCGGGATAACTCACCTTTATTGTAACATCTGTTCCGGCTTTTACGGTAGTACCGGCCTCAGGCGAAATAGTGATATCCTGCCCCTTGGGTTTTTCTTCGTTACATCCAAAATTACAGGCGAAAATAATAAGCAGTGCGGCAGCTAAATATAGCGCGGGTATTCTTTTCATAATCATTAAATGGCGGATGGCCAAAAGGCATCCTTGATATGGTTTATTTTATAGTTCTCTTCGTTTTTAAATAATATGGCAATAATGTCAAACCGCACCTCGCCCTGATGATTCATCAGGTAAACATATTCGTTGGCGGCACCGGCTAACAAACGCTGCTTACGGTTATCAACAAAGTCCTCGGGCTCACCAAAGTAGTTGCCGCTGCGCGTTTTAACTTCGGTAAATATAATTACTTTGTCTTTATAGGCAATCAGGTCAATTTCTGCTTTGCCATGGCACCAGTTTTCATCCAGTATCTCATAACCCGCCTGCTCCAAGTGTTGCTTTGCCATTAATTCGCCTTTGCGGCCAAGGTCATTGTGCTGCGCCATTACTTCAATATCACCGAACCCAGATAATCTGATATAGATTTCTCCACCTTTTTCATCCGCATGTACTGGCTCAGCAAAATTTCCTCTTCCTCTGCATTCTTGGCAACCTGTATCTCCTTACGCAGGTTATCTAACAGCTTACCCACCTTATGCATTTTCAAATGAAATATAGCGCCCAAAATGGTGGCCTTCATATTGGCCTGCTCATCGGGCACTAAAATTTTGTGCATCTCGTACCAGTTATCGCTTAACGTATATTTGGTAGCAATTAGTGTAACGGTTAGGTCAACAATATCTTTATCCGCATAATGAATAAAAAATTGCTCGTCGGGTAAAACCCCATTTTCTACCTCTTTGCCATAGATCTCTACAAAGTTTTTGCAGGCGGGTTGTTCAAATTCCACATCGTTCAACTCCGCAATCATAAACGGACCAATGTAGGTATTGGCTATACCGTCCCAATCAATTACTTTGTTCCCATACAATAAAAGCAGGCGGATGATCTCTTTTTCCTGGGTAGCCTCATCTTCGCGCTTTTCCTCAACTACAGGTTCGGCCCAAAGATCCTCTGGTGGAGTTGCTTCGCGATAACCTTGCTGCTGCTGGCCATCCTTTTTGGCCTTGGCCTGGCGCATTTTATTCAGTTCAGATAGCAGCGCCCGCTCGTCTATCTGTAATATGTGGCTGCACTCCTTTATAAATACCGATGCCTTGATGGAATCGGGTATTTTGGCAATACTCTCTACTATATCCCTTATCACCTCCGATTTTTTGATCGGATCGTTACCTGCTTCTTTCAGTAGCAGGTTGGTTTTATAAAGGATAAAGTCTTTTTTGTTAACCTCAATGTGCTGTTTAAAAGCCGCTGTACCAACAAGGCGCACGTATGAGTCAGGGTCATGTCCGTCAGGGAAAAGCACTACCTTAACATTCAGCCCCTCCTCCAATATCATATCCAGGCCACGTAACGATGCTTTTATACCTGCCGCATCGCCATCATACAAAATGGTTATGTTTTTGGTAAGCCTGCTAATCAGCCTGATCTGCTCGACGGTTAACGACGTTCCCGACGATGCCACAACATTCTCTATCCCGGCCTGGTGCACGGATATCACATCGGCATAACCCTCTACCAGATAACAGTTATCCTCTGCGCGAATGGCTTGTTTGGCAAAATAAAGTCCGTATAAAACGTTGGACTTATGATATATCTCAGACTCGGGCGAGTTTACGTATTTGGGTACGTTCTTATCTGTTTTTAGCGTACGCCCACCAAACGCAATTACCCGGCCGGTAAAGCTATGTATCGGGAACATCACCCTGCCACGGTACCTGTCGTACAGGTTGCCGTTATCACGTTTAACAGATAGGCCGCTTTCTATTAAAAACTCCGCCTGATAGCCTTCTTTTATAGCCTGACCGGTAAAAGCCTCCCACTGATCTGGCGAGTAGCCCAGTTCAAATTTGTTGATGGTTTCGGTGCTAAAACCGCGTTCTTTAAAATAACTCAGGCCTATGCTTTGACCCTCATCTGTATGGAGTAAACTTTCGTGAAAAAACTTAGCTGCATACCCCGAAACGATCATCAGGCTTTCCCTGCGGTTGTCTGCTTCGCGATCTTCGGGGGCTTCTTTGGTTTCTTCAACCTCTATACTGTACTTTTTGGCCAGCCATTTTAATGCTTCGGGATAAGTAAACTTTTCCAGTTCCATTAAAAAGGTAACAGCACTACCCCCTTTTCCTGATGAAAAATCTTTAAAAATACCTTTAACCGGCGATACCGTGAATGATGGTGTACGCTCATTAACAAAAGGCGAAAGGCCCACATAGTTAGCCCCGCGCTTTTTTAAAGCCACAAACTCACCTATCACCTCCACAATGTCGGTGGCTTCCATAATACGGTCAACGGTGGATTTTAATATCATGCTTTAAAATGCAAATGTAGCGGAAATGGTTTACGGCCTAAACTTTCCGCAGCCGTAATTTAGTAATTATTTAACAGCCTGCGGTTTTAAAAATGTAATCGCTATCCCCGCTAATACTATCAAGCTACCTACAACTTCGTGCATGTTCAATACCTCATGTAACATAAAAGCGGCAAATACAGCAGCAACTACCGTTTGGCTCAACAGCGTTACAGTTACCCTGGTTGATTCAATAAATTTAATAGCGTAATTAATTAGCAACCAACCCAGCAACTGGCAAATTATGCCCATCCCGGCAAAGTACAGCCAGTCGGAAGTTGGATAATTGATAAGCGTATCGTTATTGATCAAACAAATGATGAACAGAAAACCCAGCGCGGCCAGCATGTTATAAAACATAAAGGTGATGGTGCCCATCCTCTCCAAAATGTTTTTTGTAATAAGGATGTATATAGCATAAAGCATACTGGCTACCACCGCGAATAAAAAACCCAAACCAAATTGCAGGTGCAGTACCTCGCGCAGGCCAACCAATACCAGCATGCCGGCTATGGCTACCCCTGTGCCTATCCAGAATGACTTTTCAACTTTTTTACGGAACAGGAAATAACTTATCAGCCCTACCCAAACAGGTGCAAGGTTAGCCAGCAGCGTTGATACTGTGGCGCTGATCATTTTTAGCGATAGATTCCAAAGGGTGATATCAGCCGCGAACACCAAGCCACCAACTAAGGCCAGCACCAAATCCTTACGTTCTACTTTAAGGTTTTGCTTAACAAGGCAGTAAGGCACTAAAAATATCAAGCCAAAAAATATGCGGTAAAACGCGCATACCACCGGCGATGCATCTGCCAGCTTTACAAATATGGGCGAGAGCGAAATGCAGAGTATACCAAGCGCGAGGCTTAATTTTGGATTCATAGGAGTGCAAACTTAACCATTAAAAATATGCCCCGAAGAATTTGGCTATCTAAAATAAAACCGTAAATTGATGCACCCTAACTTAACACATGCAATATGAAAAAGTATATTTTCCTGATCTTGTTTCTTTTGTTAACCGGCTTTTTTTCGTGCGGTAAGATGTGCGGTTGCATTATCCCGCCTCCTGAACCAAATTTTAGAGGGGTATTAAATAAGACCCTGTGGGAACCGGCGTTGGCAGATACTATAAAAAACGACTCGATATCTGTATGGGGAAAACGCAGTACTGATGAACTTAAACTGAAATTTAAAATAAACCCAAGCAGCACAGAAACTAGTGCTCTGGTAGGCAATTATGATGTGACTTACGAGATATTGCCGCGAACCGAAAGAGGACAAACGATCTACACGTTAGATAAGTCATCAGCAAGCAACAGGGTTATATTATCATACAGTCAGGCACAAAACTTTTTAATGGGCCAGGTAAATTTAACCTTAAAACTCGCTACTCCTACGGGTAACATAGCCATTGATACCGCCCGAATTTATGTCACCAATGCAGGTTTCATGGTGAGATTACGTAAATAATCTTAATTTTGCGACTCTTTTAATTTTATACACAAAATGAGTCAACGCATTAAGATCAAAGCATTATTGGCAAGCACCGAAACGGGCATGGATGTAACTGTAAAAGGATGGGTACGCACCTTCCGTAATAATCAGTTTATTGCGCTGAACGATGGCTCAACCAATAATAACATCCAAATTGTTGTTGACTTTGAAAATACAGATGCTGCGTTGCTAAAACGCATAACAACTGGCGCAGCCATTAGCGTGTTGGGCGAGTTAGTGGCATCATTAGGAAAAGGCCAAACTGTTGAGGTAAAAGCAAAAGAAATTGAAATTTTAGGCGACAGCGATCCGGAAAAATATCCACTACAACCCAAAAAACACAGTCTTGAATTTTTACGTGAGATTGCCCATCTGCGTTTCCGCACCAATACTTTCGGTGCCATTTTCCGTGTGCGTAACAGCCTGGCGTTCGCTGTGCACCAGTTTTTTCAGGAGCGCGGCTTTGTATATCTGCATACGCCTATAATTACTGCATCAGATGCTGAAGGTGCTGGCGAAACTTTCCACGTTACTAACTTTGATATAGCCAACCCGCCCAAAACCGAAACCGGCGAGATAGATTACAAACAAGATTTTTTTGGTCGCGCTACTAACCTTACCGTATCCGGGCAGTTAGAGGGTGAGTTAGGCGCTATGGCTTTGAGTGATATTTACACCTTCGGACCAACTTTCCGTGCCGAAAACTCAAACACTACCCGCCACTTGGCAGAGTTTTGGATGATTGAGCCGGAAATGGCTTTTTATGATATTGTTGACAACATGGACCTTGCCGAGGCCATGCTTAAATATGTTATTAAATACGCGCTGGATAACAACAAAGACGATATTGAATTTTTAACGCAGCGTTTAACAGAAGAAGAAAAACAAAAACCACAAAACGAGCGCAGCGAAATGACTTTGTTAGACAAATTGCAGTTTTGTTTAGATAGTGATTTTGAGCGACTGACTTATACTGAGGCTATCGAAATACTAAGGGAATCAACCCCTAACAAGAAAAAGAAATTTCAATACCCGGTTGAAGGTTGGGGTACCGATCTGCAATCAGAACATGAGCGTTACCTGGTTGAGAAACACTTTAAAAAACCGGTTATATTGACCAACTACCCTAAAGAAATAAAATCTTTCTATATGCGTCAGAACGACGACGGCAAAACCGTTGCGGCAATGGATATATTGTTCCCGGGTATTGGTGAGATAATAGGCGGATCGCAACGTGAGGAGCGTTTAGATAAACTGGAGCAGCGCATGGACGAGATTGGCATACCTAAAGACGAGCTTTGGTGGTACCTGGATACGCGAAGGTTCGGCGCTTGTCCACATGCAGGCTTTGGTTTAGGCTTTGAGCGTTTAGTACTGTTTGTTACCGGTATGGGTAACATCAGGGATGTGATACCTTTTCCAAGATTCCCTAAGAACGCGGAGTTTTAGATTAAACTTTATACTGAATTTTTCCAATGGCGCTAATCAAAATGTATCTTAATTAGATTAATATGATAACGCTTGATAAGCTGAAAATTTATAAATATTACGGCGGGGATATTGATGGCTGGGCTAGATTAAAGCAGAGTAATCAGAAAATCACTGACGAAGATTGGCATTTGATCGACAGTTTACTAGAAGACTTGCTTCTTGTAGAAAAAGGAGTAACCTCAAATCAATATGCTATTGATGTAAATAAAAAGCTATTGGATTATTTGGACGATGATTCATCAATTTCATATTTGAAGTCTTTAGTTGGCAAGGTATAACTATGCCAATCATCCAACTCAACACCACCATCAACGCACCAGTTAAACGATGTTTTGATTTGGCGCGGAGTATTGATCTGCATTTGATATCAACCAAACATACCGGCGAACAAGCCATTGCCGGCAGAACCAGCGGCTTAATAGAACTGGGCGAAACGGTTACATGGCGGGCCCGGCATTTCTTTATCTGGCAAAACCTTACTACCAAAATCACAGAGTTTAATTCGCCTCACTTTTTTGCTGATGAGATGGTAATTGGCGCTTTTAAAAGCTTCAGGCATGAGCATTATTTTTTTGCTGCGGATGGCGGCACAGTAATGCGGGATGTTTTTGTGTTTGAATCGCCTTATGGTTTGTTGGGCAGGATATTTAATCTCATCACCCTAAAAGCATACATGACAAGTTTGCTAACCCAACGCAACGAAGTGATTAAACAGGTGGCGGAGAGTGATAAGTGGGGAGAAATTAAAAACCATTAAACAACAATTTCATTTCTGACTTTAATTTTATTCTTTTTTAGCAAGGTTAACATTTCACCCCAGCTTTTATCGCTTAAAGTTCCCGCAAAATATATTTTTGATTTAAAATCCTTGGTTGTAATACGCAGAGAATTGGGTAACCTTCCGCGTTTTTCAAACACAACTTCTACTATATCACTGTATTTTAGAGATTTATTTAGCCAAAAAAAAGTATGGTTTTTTACGATCATGTAGCTTTTAGAAACGCCAAAATAAAACAGGAAAAATGAATTAAACGACAACCATAAAAAACAGAAAACGGCAACAGGAGTTATTGTCCCTTCCTTAAATCCATCAACACCGAGATAGACTAACCACAAAAACAAAAATGGAAAGCTCCAAGCCGCTAAACCTCTCCAGCTAAGAAAAGCACTTCCCTTAAAATATTCAACGTTTTCATTTTCACTTTTCAAATTTGGATATATTGTTTCAGAAAGTCAGTGTAAATAGTTACTTGCAGTGTTTCTTTGTATGAAAGATCATGAGCCCACTAAACTACCAAACAGTTGCACATGCCAGCTATCTTTAAACGGCACTTCCCATTTGGTTTCTAATTCTTTTACGTTTTGTACCAGGTTATTAAAAACTATAGTTTGGCTGTTGATCTCGCCTTGCTTTAGTTTTTCTTCAAAAGCGTTGCGTGGTAAGGAAAGCACTTCATTGCCATCGCGGTAAGCCAGGTTAAATCGGTCGAATAAATTAATGCCGAATTTCTGCTCAACCTGCTGCATAAAATGCACCGATTTATCAATTGAGCAACCGCTGGCACCGGCTTGTGTTTCGTCAACAATCAAAACTAAAAAGCGGTTGTAACGCACTTCTGCTTTCGCTTTAAGCTGATTGTTGTGGGCCGTCCACTGGGTAGTGAAGATGTTTAAATGCTGTTGAATTTGCTCGGTTTGCTCGTCAGTCAGTTGCTTGTCCGACTGGTAGATCCACACTCTTGAATTTTCAGAAAATTGCATGCGCAAAGGTATCAATTTATCCATCGTGTTAAAAGTGATTGTTGTCATGATAGTATCATCACGGTAAATCTGCATGCGATATTTATTTGCAGCTAAATATCTAATTATTAACTTCGACGCGTTGTTGTATTGTGATGATGAGATCAATTATCCCTAAAGTTAAAAAAACATTTCTTGTTGCTTTGCTAACCCTAACGGGTGTAGCTTGCCTTTGCTTTGTTATTGAGCAGGATTGGCTGGGCTGGAGCAACCTGTGCCTTACCACATCATACGATGTAACAGCTGATGTTAAACTTAAAAAAATCGAGATCAACTTAACCGAAGACTCTTTTCTGCGCCTGCGTAAAACTTACCAAAACGGCAAACAGGAGTATTTTTCATTGCAACTACAGCAATTGGCTGATTTGAGCTACCTGGGCAATAACCTTAAAGGCACTCTTCGTTTAAAAACTAAAGAGGATGACGTCATCGTTCAAACCTATAACGATCGTAAAGGCAATATAGATACCATGGCTACAGAGTTAGATATTCCACTAAAAAATATGGAGCCGGAACGTTTGGATAGCTTGCAACAGGCTATAAATTATTTTAAGGGGAAGGCTTTGTAGTGAGATTAGTGATTGGTTGATTAGAGATAGTTGGCTTTCGATATAACTAATCTCTAATCACAAGTCAACTAATCACTAAAGTCCATTCGCCCTCACCGTAATCTCTGCAATATCCAACACCTTAATTTCCTGGTCTTTATCACGGTGTTTAACGCCATCGCTTAGCATGGTCATGCAAAACGGACATGCGGCGGCAACTACCTGCGCGTTGATGCCTATCACTTCGTCAATGCGCTCCATATTGATGTCTTTGTTACCCGGCTCGGGTTCTTTAAACATCTGCGCGCCGCCCGCACCGCAACAAAGCCCGTTGCTGCGGCAGCGTTTCATTTCTACCAGTTCTGTATCCAGTACTTCCAAAGCTCTGCGTGGGGCTTCGTAAACATCGTTAGCGCGGCCTAAATAGCATGGATCATGGTAGGTAATACGTTTGCCTTTAAAGCTCTCCCCTCCTTCGGCTTTTAGTTTACCCTCGTCAATCAACTGCTGTATCAATTGCGAGTGGTGAATCACTTCATAGTTTCCGCCAAGTCCGGGGTATTCATTCTTTATGGTATTAAAGCAATGCGGGCATCCGGTTACAATTTTTTTTATGTCGTAGCCATTCAGCACTTCAATATTGGTCATGGCTTGCATCTGGAATAAAAACTCATTACCAGCGCGTTTGGC
>Ga0247817_10000704_pt1 | contig 17901 bp, 14 predicted proteins | sample UWRJL212509R1_FD_178010 | JGI IMG/M metagenome (GOLD analysis project Ga0247817, IMG submission 178010) | Plant litter microbial communities from Arlington Agricultural Research Station in Wisconsin, United States - UWRJ-L212-509R-1 | ecosystem: Environmental > Terrestrial > Plant litter >...
ATTTATTTAAAGGTATTTCTGAAAATGAATTCATGTATTTGGTTCATAGTTTTTACGCTCCAAATTGCTCCGAAGCGATTGCAATAACGAATTATGAATTAGAATACGCATCAGCATTGCAAAAAGATAATTTTTACGGAACGCAATTTCATCCGGAAAAAAGTGGGGCTGTTGGGGAGAAAATACTAGAGAATTTCCTTAAATTAAATTCCAAAGAATAAATTCCAAATTCCAATAACAATATCAAAAATCAATTTCAATCAAAATATCAATTTTAGAAAATCAGGAATAAGCGATTTTTAAAATAATCTAAAATCTGAACTCTAAAATCTAAAATATCAAAAAATGAGAATAATACCAGCCATAGATATCATTGACGGAAAATGTGTTCGTTTGTCAAAAGGCGATTACGATACGAAGATAATCTACAATGAAAACCCGCTTGAAGTCGCGAAATCCTTCGAGGCACATGGAATCGAATATTTACATTTAGTAGATCTTGACGGTGCGAAATCAAGCAAAATTGTCAATTATAAAATTTTGGAACAAATTGCGACACAAACAAGTCTGCAAATTGATTTTGGCGGAGGTTTAAAATCCGATGATGATTTAAGAATCGCTTTTGAAAGCGGTGCAAGTCAGATTACTGGCGGAAGTATTGCTGTAAAAAACAGAGCAATTTTTGAAAAATGGATTTCAGAATATGGTTCTGAAAAAATCATTTTAGGTGCTGATGCTAAAGACGAAAAAGTAGCTATTTCAGGCTGGCTGGAAGATTCAGATGAAGATTTGATTCCGTTTATTCAGGAATATCAAATGAAAGGAATTCAGTATGTTATTTGCACTGATATCGCCAAAGACGGAATGCTTGAAGGGCCAAGTTTTGATTTGTACGGCAAGATTTTGAAAGAAGCAAATGGAATAAAACTAATTGCTTCCGGCGGAATTTCAACTTTCGATGAATTGCCCAAATTAGCACATTTAGGATGTGAAGGAACAATTATAGGAAAAGCGATCTATGAGGGAAGAATTAGCTTGAAACAACTTGAAAATTATATTTTAAATAAATAGATTATTTCGCAAAGATGCACAAAGTAAAGCACGAAGATTCGCTAAAAAAAATCTTTGTGAATCTCTGTGAAATCTTCGTGAATCTCTGTGAAACAACTAAAAAAATGTTAGCAAAAAGAATCATTCCTTGTTTGGATATAAAAAACGGAAGAACCGTAAAAGGCGTTAACTTTGTTGACTTGCGCGATGCGGGCGATCCAGTAGAATTGGCTGAGATTTACTCCGCTGAAGGTGCAGACGAATTGGTTTTTCTGGATATTTCAGCAACTGAAGAACGTCGTAAAACCTTGGTAAATATGGTGCGCAGTGTGGCTGAGAAAATCAATATTCCGTTTACGGTTGGTGGTGGAATCTCATCTGTTGAAGACGTTGAAATTCTGTTGAATAATGGCGCTGATAAAGTTTCAATTAATTCATCGGCAGTAAAAAATCCGCAATTAATTAATGATTTGGCACAGAAATTTGGAAGTCAATGTGTTGTTGTCGCAATCGATGCCAAACAAATTGATGGACAATGGATTGTGCATTTAGTTGGCGGAAAAGTTCCAACTGAGTTAAATTTATTCGATTGGGCTGTAGAAGTTGCAGAACGTGGTGCGGGAGAAATTTTATTCACATCTATGGATAACGACGGAACTAAAAATGGCTTTGCAAATGAAGCTTTGGCGAAACTTTCAGAATTGATCAATATTCCTATTATTGCCTCTGGTGGAGCAGGAAATATTCAGCATTTTGTAGATTCTTTCAAAAAAGGAAAAGCAGACGCGGCTTTAGCAGCAAGTGTTTTTCACTTTAAAGAAATCGAAATCAAAGCTTTGAAGGAGGAATTGAGAAAGAATGATATTGAGGTCAGGCTTTAGATAATAGAATCAAGAGTCAAGAAGCAAGAAACTAAATAAAGAGATCAGTAATCTAAAATCTGAACTCGAAAATCTAAAATAAATATGAACATAGATATTAAAAGCTCACACGGATTAATTCCGGCAATAATTCAGGATTCAGAAACAAAGAATGTTTTGATGCTGGGCTACATGAATGAAGAATCATTGCAAAAAACAATAGAAACTCAAAAAGTAACTTTTTTCAGCCGCTCAAAACAAAGACTTTGGACAAAAGGCGAGGAGAGTGGTAATTTTTTAGAATTGGTCAATATTAAAAATGATTGCGACGGCGATACACTTTTGATTCAGGCGAAACCTGTTGGACCAACTTGTCACACAGGCGCAGATACTTGCTGGCAGGAAGAAAACAAAGAAAATTATGGTTTTATCTCTAGCTTAGAAAAGACAATTGCAACTCGTAGAGAAAATGCTGATTCTGAGAAGAGTTATGTAGCTTCGTTATTTGAAAAAGGAATCAACAAAATTGCACAAAAAGTTGGTGAAGAAGCTGTAGAAGTAGTTATTGAGGCCAAAGATGATAATGACGATTTATTTTTAAGCGAAAGTGCTGATTTATTGTTTCACTATTTGATTTTATTGCAGGCAAAAGGCTTTCAGTTGAATGATGTTGTGAATGTTTTGAAGAAACGCCAAAAGTAGTTTAAGGTATTTTCTATACAATCTTGTCAGACTGAGCGAAGTCGAAATCCAATTTGCTAAATCACTTTCCGGGACTTCGACTTCGCTCAGTCTGATAAAAAATATTACTTTAGCTAAAAGCAATAATTTTATGAAACAATTTTTATACCTGTTTTTATTTTTGTTTCCAACATTAAACTACGGATTCAAAAAACATGAATTGCCCTATTCAATTGTTATTTCAAAAGCAGAGCTAATTGTGGATGGAACCATTTCTAAAGTTTCAAAAAATGAATATGAATTTACAATAAATCAGTTTGTAAAAGGAAATTCACCTTTAAAAATTAAGGTTCAAATCTGGAAGGAATGGATTTGTGATCCAAGAATTAAAGAGTTAAAATCTGGTCAAAGATTAATTTTGTTTTTAGAAAAAAGTGCTTATGGGAGTTTTAGTCCAATTAATGATAGCACTGGAGAGATATACATTGATAATGATTCTTTTATAAACATATTTCTTCCTAAAGAGTTTACTAATCCTAAAGTTTTAAAGGAAGGAATTTCTATGTTTTTACAAACTTATAAAGTTTATGGAGATTTAAATGATAGGTTCTTACAAAACATTCATATTCAATCCAATAAATCTATATTTGAAATTTATAAAATGAAAGAAGATAATAAAGTTTTTAGATTTTTAGTGGGTAACGATGTGCATTATTCTGAAGTTAAATTTAATTTGATACCACAGTTTATCAATTAAAGATTAGAAAAAAGTACTTCACAAATACAAATTCCGGTTTATTAAATCACTTTGCTGGACTTCGACTTCACTCAGTCTGATAAAAATTGCGATTAACAAAAAAGGAATAAAAAATCCGTGTAAAATCCGCGTCTTCGCGTAGCGAATTCGTTTCATCTGTGTGCCATCTCAACGCTACTCTACAAACTCAAAAACCGCAAATTCATCCGGTTGGTGAAATCCATGTTTTAAACTTTTATAATACTGTAATGCAAGATATTCGGTTGTGTTACCGTAATCAATTCTAAAAGCATTTCCTTTCCATTTTGTTCCAACTTTTGGAGGTGTAAAATTGCCATTTTTGATGGTTTGCAAACTCGAAAAGGGAATTTTAATTTCGGTAGTATAACCTTCTGAAGTTATTATACTAATAGCTTCTAATTCTTTAATATCAAAATTCATGTTGGTATTCCAGCCGCCACAATTTGGTGATATACATTTCAGTAATAAATCATAATTAGAGGAAAAAGCATTTACTCCAATTTCTATATAATTTTGGCCATCGCCATCAGGATCGATAAAAAACTCTACTAAATCATCTGAATTAAAAATTGGAGCATCTTTTTTTTGAGCTGTTCCAATTATTTTAGAATCATCAGAACGGTAGGCGATATATAAATTTTGATCATTCCACGAAAGTGAAACAAAAGTATGCTGACTGGCGCTTTCTCCGGAACTATGAATTACAAATGGTCCTGAAAAAGGCGCTTTCCAATCTGATAAATCACCATCGATAGTGATTTTTTCGGTTGTTTTGTAAATGGGGTGTGTTTGTGAATATGATAGTCCGGAACCAATTAAGCCTATAAATAAAAATAATAAACTGTGTTTCATAAGTGAATTGTATGCTAAATTACTGAAGCTAAAATAGACAAGAATAATTGATTTCATACTAAAAAATTCCATGTTTAAATTAAACTAAAACTGTTTGAAAATGTTTAATTTTGAAAAGTTAAGTTTCTGTTTTCAGGAAATCTATTTTAAAATCATAATATACCCCTATGAAAAAACTCTTCTTTGGCGTTTCTATCGCTTTTTTAATTGGTTTTACGGCCAAAGCACAAGGACTTATGAATAAGTCTGAAACAGTTTTTACACATCAGGATACTTTGCGCGGCAGCATTACAAAAGAAAGAGCGTGGTGGGATTTAAAATATTACCACTTAGATGTAAAAGTAAATCCAAAAGAGAAAACAATCACCGGTTCAAATACTGTTCGTTATACTGTTTTAACAGAGTCTGATAAAATGCAAATTGATTTGCAGGAACCAATGAAAATTACGAAAGTAACCCAGAATGGGAAAGAATTAAAATTTGAGCGGGACGGGAATGCTTTTTTTATTATTTTAAATGAAAAACAAAAAGTAGGAGAGACCAAAGAGATTGTAATTTCATTTGGAGGAAAACCAAAAGAAGCTGTAAATCCACCTTGGGATGGCGGAATTACATGGAAAAAGGATAAAAACGGAAAAGATTTTATTGCTTCGTCTTGTCAGGGATTAGGTGCCAGCGTTTGGTGGCCAAACAAAGATCATATGTATGATGAAGTAGAAAATATGCTGATCAGCGTAAATGTTCCTGGAGATTTAACGGATGTTTCGAACGGAAGATTACAAAGCATTAAAAAAGAAAAAGACGGAACCAAAACTTTTAATTGGTATGTTTCTAACCCAATTAATAATTATGGCGTAAACATTAATATTGGTGATTATGTTAACTTTTCTGAGAAATTTAAAGGAGAAAAAGGAGATTTAGATTGTAGTTATTATGTTTTGAGTTATAATTTGGCTTTGGCCAAAGAACAATTCAAAGATGCTCCAAAAATGCTAAAAGCTTTTGAAAACTGGTTTGGACCTTATCCGTTTTACGAAGACAGTTATAAATTGGTCGAAGCTCCTTACTTAGGTATGGAACATCAAAGCAGTGTGACTTACGGAAATGGCTATAAAAATGGTTATTTAGGTCGTGATTTAAGTGGAACCGGTTGGGGACTAAAATTTGATTTTATCATTATTCACGAATCCGGGCACGAATGGTTTGCCAATAACATCACCTATAAAGATATTGCTGATATGTGGGTACATGAAAGTTTTACCAACTATTCTGAAAGTCTTTTTCTTGAATATTATTACGGAAAAGATGCAGCTGCAGAGTATATTATTGGATGCAGAAAAGGTATCAGAAATGATAAACCTATTATTGGAAATTATGATGTAAATAATGAAGGATCAGGTGATATGTATCCAAAAGGAGCAAGTATGCTGCATATGATGCGTCAGGTTATCAATGACGATGCAAAATGGAAATCTATTTTAAGAGGTTTAAATAGTACTTTTTATCATCAAACCGTTACGGGAAAGCAAATCCAGGATTACATCAATACACAATCCGGAATTAATTTTAACAGGGTTTATGCGCAATATTTGACTACAACACAAATTCCTGTTTTTGAATATATGTTTAAAGATGGAAGTTTTGGCTATCACTGGACAAATTGTGTTGCCAAATTTGATATGCCGGTAAAAGTAACCCTAAACGGTGAAGAGATTTGGTTAAAACCAACTACAGAATGGAAATCAGAAAAAACGTATAATGAAAACAGAAAAGTAGAGGTGAGTAAAGATTTTTATGTTACGACTTCTAATATTGTGGAATAACTTTTTTTGAAATTCAAAAATTTTTGAAATCCCAAATTCCAATTGATTGGAGTTTGGGATTTTTTATTTGGATAACTTTACGCAAAGACCTCTGTCAAAGTTGATCACAAGCCATCTGGAATTTGGAATTTTAAAGTTTGTTTTTTTTCTATATTAGAATTGCCTACTAATGTTAATTATATAAAATGTACGAATATTACCGTTTTATTTTTCTATTTTAGATTGTATTAATTTGATAATGAATAAGTAAAGCGTAATCCGAAAAGCTTAAGAGTAGGAAAACAAATCAAATCAAACTATTATGAAAAATTTAAAAAACCTAAAAAACGTTGAAATTCTTAGTAAAAATGCTCAAAAGTCAATTTTTGGCGGCGGACTTCCGTATGTAAATCCAACAATTGGATTATGCGACAGATTATGTGGCGAAGCTGGAGGAGTTATTTCGAATACACCAGGTAGAGGAGATGTTTGTCTGGCAGGAACTTCCACTTGTTGTTATTGTAGATAAAAAAGTATTAAAAGTTAATCTAACACGTTTTTAAAAAATGTTAGGTTTGTTGTCTGTGGTCAATCTTTTCATTCACACAGAGGAGAAATGACAAAAATCCTGAAAAGATTTTAATCTTTTCAGGATTTTTATTGGAATTTGAAATTTTGAAGAATTTGGAATTTCACCTTCATCGACTATTCAACTTTGCTTTTTCCTTAATGATATCAGCAATTTTTCGATTCTCAATTTTACTTTCAAGCCACGAAATAATATCTAAATAAAGAAAAGCTCTTTTTTCATAAGTATTCTTTTCTAATTCAATAAAACGCAAACGCATTTTGATGAATTCTTTTTTGATATCTGCAGGATATAAGTTGTTCAGATTCCTTAAAAACTTGATAATCTCCTTTTGAACCTCATGAAGGTCATTCATTTTTATTAGAAACTTATAAGTGTTTTTAAGATGATTTTCAAGGTAATAATCTTTTCCTAATTCATAATGTGCAATTAAAGACAAGAGCCTTGCAAAACACATTAAATCTTCCCGCATTGATAAGTTTTTATTATTAATGATTTTATCCAGATAAAGAATGCATTCATTATACTTTTCGCTTCCAAAATAAATAGAGGCAATTTTGTAGAAAAACAACATTTCGTGATGTTCATCCAGATGTTCGCTGTGTATTTTAATCTTCTCTAAAATCTCAGGAATCAAATATTCGCTTTCTGCAAAAGTACCTTCAAGAATATGTAGGTTTAATTTATTATTATAAACATATAAAAATGATAGCGATGCAATGTTATCGTTTACAGGAAATTTTTCATCCTGAATGGTTTCTTCTAAAAGCGATAGATATTTTTTAAAATTTGACTTGTACTTTAGCATATAAAGCGATTCCAAAAAGTAATGATTTCCTTTTAGAAAAAATACCGGATTCTGGTAAATCATATTAGGATTGCCATAAAACAATGTAACCCATTTATAGGCATATTTATAACTTGCCAGGAAGTCCTGTACCAAAAAACTACGCCATAAATTAGCGTTATAAAACCAATATTTTTCACGAAAACCAAACTTGCTTTCGTCTAATTTGGCAATATGTTTGTTGAAATAATCATCAATATATTTATATTCCTCATCATTCTTTACATAACCTGTCTTAAGCATGATTCCGTAAAGCTGAAGCGATAAATTTGATAGTTTACTTGAAATTGTATTTCGATAGTTTAATTCTTTGGCCTGAATAACCAATTCATCGGCGCGCCCCTGAATACTTCGCGTAATATATTGTGATTCGATCAATTTTTCGAACTCCACAATCTCATACGCCATATATTTCTCATCATTTTCCAGCGCAATGATTTTTGTTTTATCCAGAATCTTTAAACTCTGTTTATACAAACCTTTATTATATAAAATACCGGCAAAATCTATTTGTTCGCGCAATTGATAACGAATGTTCTGGCTCGGAATATTCAGTCGAATACTTACCAGAATTTGTTTGTATAAGTATGATTTTAAGTTAGATAACTGTACTTTTTTAATGATGCCGCTCTTAAGGATAAGCTTCTCATCATAGTTTTCAGACTTATCTAAAATATTGAATAATTCGATGAATTTCGTATTTGAACTCGTCTCTAAACGGCTTGCAAAAATCTTAAACTGTCTTTTTTCGGATTTAGAAAGCGATTTTATTAATACAAATAAGAAATCTTTTTGATGGTTAGCCATTGTAAAATATAATAGTGTAACTTATTGGTTTTTAGTTATTTAATACGTTATAAATTGCTTTATGAACAGTATAATTTCATTAAAATGAATTTCGTACTGAAGAAGTACAATATATATTTGTTATCAAGATGTGAAATTACATTAAATAAATGAATATGAATAGAGAGAAAGTTCAAATTTTTGACACCACTTTGCGCGACGGTGAACAAGTTCCAGGATGTAAGTTAGATACTAAGCAAAAATTAGTTATCGCAGAACGACTTGATAAAATGGGAGTTGACGTTATCGAAGCAGGTTTTCCTGTCTCAAGTCCGGGCGATTTTTTATCGGTCTCTGAGATTTGTAAAATCGTAGAAAACGCCACTGTCTGCGGACTAACAAGAGCCGTAAAAAACGACATTGATGTTGCTGCAGCTGCCTTAAAGTATGCTAAAAGACCTAGAATCCACACCGGAATCGGAACATCTGAATCTCATATTCTTCATAAATTAAATACCACAAGAGAAGATATTATTGCCAGAGCAAAATTTGCCGTATCACACGCAAAATCTTATGTAGAAGACGTTGAGTTTTATGCAGAAGATGCCGGCAGAACTGATAACGCTTTCCTTGCAAAAGTTTGTGAAGAAGTGATTAAATCAGGTGCTACAGTACTAAATATCCCTGATACAACAGGATATTGCTTACCGGAAGAATACGGGGCAAAAATTAAATATCTAAAAGAAAACGTAAAAGGAATCGAAAACGTAATCCTTTCATGTCACTGTCATAATGATTTAGGAATGGCAACTGCAAACTCTATTGCAGGTGCGATAAATGGAGCAAGACAAATAGAATGTACTATTAATGGTATTGGAGAAAGAGCAGGGAACACCGCTCTTGAAGAGGTGGTAATGATTTTTAAACAACATCCTTACTTAAATCTTGACACAAACATTAATACAAGAGAATTGAATGAAATGAGCCGATTAGTTTCTGAAAGTATGGGAATGATCGTGCAGCCTAATAAAGCTATTGTTGGAGCGAATGCTTTTGCACACAGTTCCGGAATTCACCAGGATGGTGTAATCAAAAACAGAGCAACTTACGAGATTATGGATCCGCTTGACGTGGGTGTGAATGAATCATCTATTATTTTGACAGCAAGAAGCGGAAGAGCTGCTTTGGCTTACCGTGCTAAAAAAGTAGGTTACGAGCTTACAAAAGTACAATTAGACATTGTGTATATTGAATTTTTGAAGTTTGCTGATATTAAAAAAGAAGTGATAGACGCAGATATTCATCAAATTATTGAGGCTTCAAAAATTGAAGGTGATTTAATCAGAAGTTAATTAAAAGAGAAAAAAAAATAAGGATTTAAATACATAAAGAACGAGACGTTATGAATTTGAAAATAGCAGTTTTACCAGGAGACGGAATTGGACCAGAAGTAATTTTACAAGCCAAAAAAGCATTATATGCTATTGGTGAGGTGTACAATCATGAATTTGTATTCGAAGAAGCGCTCATGGGAGCCATTGCTATTGACAAAACAGGAAATCCATTACCGGAACAAACCCTGAATCTGTGTTTAAATACTGATGCAGTTTTGTTTGGTGCGATTGGAGATCCTAAATACGATAATAATCCAAATGCAAAAGTTCGTCCTGAGCAAGGATTATTAAGGCTTCGTAAAGAACTGGGTTTGTTTGCGAACATTCGTCCTATAAAACCTTATAAATCACTAATTGATGCTTCTCCTTTAAAAAGAGAAATTATCGACGGAGCTGATTTTACTATTTTTAGAGAATTAACAGGTGGTGCTTATTTTGGAGCTAAAACATTAAATGAAGAGGGAACACATGCTTCAGATTTATGTGAATATTCAGAAGAAGAAATTACCAGAATTGCACATTTGGCTTTTAAATCGGCACAAAACCGACGCAAAAAGCTGACAATGGTAGACAAAGCAAATGTTTTGGAAACCTCAAGATTATGGAGAAAAGTAGTTCAGAAAGTGAGTTTAAATTATCCTGATGTTGCTTTAGATTTTTTATTTGTGGATAACGCAGCAATGCAGATTATTTTAAATCCAAAACAATTCGATGTGATTTTGACAGAGAATTTGTTTGGAGATATTTTATCAGATGAAGCGAGCGTGATTACAGGTTCAATTGGTTTATTGGCTTCGGCATCTTTAGGAGAAAAAAATGCTTTGTTTGAACCAATTCACGGTTCTTATCCTCAGGCAAAAGGAAAAAATATTGCCAATCCAATTGCTTCGATTTTATCAGCTGCAATGTTGTTAGAGCATTTTGGTTTATTCAAAGAAGCGAATGTAATTTATCAGGCGGTTGAAAAAGCAATCGAATATAAAGTTGTTACTGTTGATTTAAAACCAGATTCAAAATTCGGTACAAATGAAGTAGGGGAGTTTGTTTCTAATTTTATTTTCAGCAAGGATGACTTGCTATATTTTAATAATGACAATGTTCATATCGGTCAGTCGACAATTGTTTAGTTTTTTTATTAAAATAATGAAATAAATAACAAGAAGTATGTGAAATGTTGAGATTTTATTTTTTTAGTCCTGTAAGTTTTCATACTTTTGTGACACTAAAAAATAAATGATGCAAATCTCAATTATTATTACTTCTGTCGTTGTTGTCAATGTGTTTAGCACATCTGCATCGGGAATGGTATAAATATAATTGAAAAACTATATTACAAACCTTCCAAATACTGGAAGGTTTTTTTTTGAATAAAAATTAAAATAAAATAATACAATAATGGAATTAAATAAGTACAGCAAAACCATCACTCAAGATCAAACACAACCTGCTGCGCAAGCGATGTTGTACGGAATTGGTTTAACTGAAGAAGATTTGAAAAAAGCACAAGTTGGTATTGTAAGCATGGGTTACGATGGTAACACTTGCAACATGCACTTGAATGATTTAGCAAAAGATGTAAAGAAGGGTGTTTGGGATGTGGATCTGGTCGGACTTATTTTTAATACTATTGGTGTTAGTGACGGAATTTCAAACGGAACTGAAGGAATGCGTTTTTCATTGGTTTCCCGTGATGTAATTGCTGATTCTATTGAAACAGTTGTGGGTGCACAATGGTACGATGGTGTAATTGCGATTCCTGGTTGTGATAAAAATATGCCTGGTGCTTTGATTGCAATGGGAAGATTAAACCGTCCGTCTATGATGGTTTACGGAGGATCAATTCATTCAGGAAAATGGAAAGGAGAATCTCTTAATATTGTTTCTGCTTTTGAAGCTTTAGGAAAAAGAGTAAAAAACGAAATTACTCCGGAAGATTTTAAAGGTGTAATTCAAAATGCATGTCCGGGAGCAGGTGCTTGCGGCGGAATGTATACTGCAAATACTATGTCTTCAGCAATTGAAGCATTAGGAATGAGTTTGCCTTACAGTTCTTCTAATCCTGCATTGAGTCAGGAAAAAAGAGATGAATGTCTGGCTGCTGGTGAAGCAATTAAGATATTATTAGAAAAAGATATTAAGCCAAGAGATATTATGACTCGCAAGGCTTTCGAAAATGCTATTACAATAGTAGCCGTTTTAGGAGGTTCTACAAATGCAGTGATGCACTTAATTGCAATGGCTCATGCGGTTGATGTCAAGATTACTTTGGATGATTTTCAGGCTATTAATGACAGAACGCCAGTATTGGCCGACATGAAGCCAAGTGGTAAATATATGATGGAAGATATTCATGAAGTTGGAGGAATTCCTTCAGTAATGAAATATTTATTGAAAGTAGGATTGATTCATGGAGACTGTTTAACAGTTACCGGAAAAACAGTAGCTGAGAACTTGGCTTCAACTCCGGATTTACAAGATGGACAAGAAGTAATTCATGAAATTCAAAAAGCATTAAAACCAACAGGAAACATTCAGGTTTTATATGGAAATCTTGCTTCTGAAGGTGCTGTTGCAAAGATCAGCGGAAAAGAAGGAGAATATTTTGAAGGTCCGGCTGTAGTTTTTGAAGGAGAATTTGAAGTAATTCCAGGTCTTGAAGCCGGAAAAATTAAACCGGGTAGTGTAGTCGTCATCAGGTATTGTGGACCAAAAGGTGGTCCAGGGATGCCTGAAATGCTGAAGCCTACATCGGCCATTATTGGAGCCGGATTAGGAAGTACTTGTGCTCTTATCACAGATGGCAGGTTCTCTGGAGGTTCACATGGCTTTGTCGTAGGACATATTACACCAGAGGCTTATGATGGTGGTGGTATTGCACTGGTAAAAGATGGAGATTTAATTGCCATTGATGCTGTAAAAAACACCATTGATCTTAAAATTTCTGACGAAGAATTTGCAGCTAGAAAAGCGGCTTGGGTTCAACCGCCGTTAAAAGTTACAAAAGGAGTTTTGCTTAAATATGCAAGATCGGTTTCAAGCGCTTCTACAGGTTGTGTTACCGATAACTAATTAAATAACAATATCAAAAATCAATGACAATGACAATAACAATATCAAAAATCAAATAGCAAAAAAAAACAAAAAATCAATTTAGAATTTATCATTGAAATTGATTTTTGACATTGTTATTGAATTTTGATATTGATCTTGAATTTTGAAATTGATAAAACAAAATATACTATGAAAATATCAGGGGCAGAAGCCGTTATAAGATGTTTATTAGCAGAAGGAGTAGACTTGGTTTATGGGTATCCGGGAGGAGCAATCATGCCAGTTTACGACGAATTATATAAATTTCAGGATCAATTACACCACGTTTTAGTGCGTCATGAACAAGGTGCAACACACGCAGCTCAGGGATATGCCAGAGCGACAGGAAAAGTTGGTGTAGCAATTGCTACTTCAGGACCTGGAGCAACAAATCTAGTTACCGGAATTGCAGATGCTCAAATCGATTCCACACCAATGGTTTGTATTACAGGCCAGGTTGGAAAACATTTATTGGGTTCTGATGCTTTTCAGGAAACGGATATTATCGGAATTTCGACTCCCGTTACCAAATGGAATTATCAAGTTACAGAAGCCTCTGAAATTCCTGAAATCATTGCAAAAGCATTTTATATTGCACGTTCTGGTCGTCCGGGGCCTGTATTGATCGATATTACTAAAAACGCTCAGTTTGATGAGTTCGAATTTAGTTACGAAAAATGTACGGCAATTAGAAGTTATGTTCCGGTTCCGAAATTAAATCTGGACAAAGTTGCCGAAGCTGCTGCTTTAATTAATAGTGCTAAAAAACCTTTTATCGTTTTTGGTCAGGGAATAATTCTTGGTCAGGCCGAAGAACAGTTAAAAGCATTGATCGAAAAGTCAGGAATACCGGCAGGTTGGACAATTTTAGGACTTTCGGCTTTACCTACAGATCATCCATTAAATGTTGGGATGTTAGGAATGCATGGGAATTATGCACCAAATTTACTGACAAACGAATGTGATGTTTTAATTGCATTAGGAATGCGTTTTGATGATCGTGTTACCGGAAATCTAAAGACTTACGCAAAACAAGCAAAAGTTATTCATTTTGAAATTGATCCTGCGGAAGTTGATAAAAACGTAAAAACCGAAGTAGCTGTTTTAGGAGATGTAAAAGAAGCCCTAAATGCCTTATTGCCATTAATTGAATCAAAATCACATGATTTGTGGCATAATGAATTTAAAGAATTACTTAAGATAGAAGTAGAGACAGTTATAAATGAAGAGCTGAACCCAACGAATAATAAAGGTATTTCTATGGGCGAAACTATGGAAATGATCAACAAACACTCAAAAGGTGATGCCATTATTGTTTCAGATGTAGGACAGCACCAGATGTTTGCTTGTCGTTATGCTAAGTTTAATACCACCAAAAGTAATATTACTTCAGGAGGTTTAGGAACTATGGGATTTGCATTGCCAGCTGCAATTGGAGCTAAGATGGGAAGACCGGATCGTGAAGTAGTTGCCATTATTGGAGACGGAGGATTTCAGATGACCATTCAGGAATTAGGTACAATTTTCCAGACTAAAGTTCCTGTGAAAATTGTCATCTTAAACAACGAATTTTTAGGAATGGTGCGTCAGTGGCAGGAATTATTTTTCGATAACAGATATGCTTCGACAAATATGACCAATCCAAACTTTGTTGCCATTGCAGAAGGATATTACATTAAATCTAAAAAAGTAACACAAAGAGAAGATTTGGATGCTGCTGTAGCCGAAATGATGGCTTCAAAAGATTCATATTTCCTAGAAGTTATGGTCGAAAAAGAGAATAATGTATTCCCAATGATTCCAACAGGAGCGTGTGTTTCTGAAATTAGATTAAGCTAGGAAAAAGTTTCAGGTTTCAGGTTTTTTTTGTTTCAGGTTGTAGAACTTGAAACCTGAAACCTGAAACAAAAAAAACTAAAAAATAACATGGAAGATAAAACATTTACCATATCGGTATACTCAGAAAATAACGTGGGTTTGTTGAATAGAATATCAGGAATATTCTTAAAGCGACACATTAATATATTAAGTCTAAATGTTTCAGAATCAGAGATAGAGAATGTTTCAAGATTTATTATTGTAGTAAATACAACTGAGAAGTGGGTTCAGAATATCGTTGGACAAATTGAAAAACAAATTGAAGTAATAAAAGCTTTTTATCACACTGATGAAGAGACTATTTACCTTGAAAATGCTTTATTCAAAATCGCTTCAAGTTTGTTGTTTGATGAAAAACAAATTCAAAATATCATCAAAGAAAGCCAGGCAACAATCGTAACCGTTTCTCGTGATTTCTTCGTGATTTCAAAATCAGGAAGACGTTCTGAAATTGAAGAATTGTATGCGAAATTTAAACCTTACGGCATTATGCAATTTGTACGTTCGGGCAGAATATCGGTTTCTAAACAAAAAATGGAAATTTCAAGTTTGTTAGAAACATTCAAATAGTATCATCTTAGTTATATATTATCAATTATTAAAATACAACATTCATTAAATATTAAAAACAAAATGGCAAATTATTTCAATACATTACCACTTAGATTACAATTAGAACAATTAGGTGTTTGCGAATTTATGGAGCAGTCAGAATTTGCAGACGGAATTGCAGCTTTAGCAGGAAAAAAAGTTGTTATTGTAGGCTGTGGTGCACAAGGTTTGAATCAGGGTTTAAATATGAGAGATTCTGGATTAGACATTTCATATGCATTACGTGCAGATGCAATAGCTGAAAAAAGAGCTTCTTATAAAAATGCTACTGAAAACGGTTTTACGGTAGGTACTTACGAAGAATTAATTCCAACTGCTGATCTAGTTTGTAACTTAACACCAGATAAACAACATACTGCTGTAGTTACTGCCATTATGCCATTAATGAAACAAGGTTCGACTTTAGCATATTCTCACGGTTTTAATATTGTTGAAGAAGGAATGCAGATTCGTAAAGATATTACAGTAATTATGTGTGCTCCTAAATGTCCTGGTTCTGAGGTTCGTGAAGAATATAAAAGAGGATTTGGTGTACCAACACTTATTGCAGTTCACCCGGAGAATGATCCAAACAATTTTGGTTTAGATCAGGCAAAAGCTTATGCTGTAGCAACCGGAGGACACAAAGCAGGAGTTTTAAAATCATCATTTGTAGCTGAAGTAAAATCAGATTTAATGGGTGAACAAACTATCCTTTGCGGATTATTGCAAACAGGCTCTATTTTATGTTTTGACAAAATGGTTGAAAAAGGAATTGAGCCAGCATACGCTTCAAAATTAATTCAATACGGATGGGAAACTATCACTGAGGCTTTGAAACATGGTGGTATTACAAACATGATGGATCGTTTGTCTAATCCTGCAAAAATCGAAGCTTACGAAATTGCAGAAGAATTAAAAGACATCATGCGTCCTTTATTCCAAAAGCATCAGGATGATATCATTTCAGGAGAATTCTCAAGAACAATGATGATTGACTGGGCTAATGATGATAAGAATTTATTGACATGGAGAGCTGCTACAGGAGAAACTAATTTTGAGAAAACAGCTCCAACGGATGCTCCAATTTCTGAACAGGAATATTTTGATAATGGCGTTTTAATGATTGCAATGGTAAAAGCTGGTGTAGAATTGGCTTTCGAAACAATGACAGAAGCTGGAATCATTGAAGAATCAGCATATTATGAGTCGTTACACGAATTGCCTTTAATTGCAAATACAATCGCAAGAAAAAAATTATTTGAAATGAACCGTGTTATCTCGGATACAGCAGAGTATGGTTGTTACTTATTTGACCATGCTTGTAAACCGTTATTGGAAAATTACATGAAAACTGTTGAAACTAACATTATAGGAAAACCATTTTCAACTTCTAACGGAGTAGATAATGCTATCTTAATTGCGGTAAATAAAGAAATTCGTCAACATCCTATTGAAGAAGTAGGAGCATGGTTGAGAGAATCGATGACTGCAATGAAAAAAATTGGATAATAAATTGGGAATTACCACAGATTCGATTGTGGAATTTGCACTGTATCTTTGTTTTATATGATATTTTGAATTAGTAAGCACTTATTAAAAAAAAATGGATATAGATGCATATTGCATTCACTTAGCTTCTACTAGTAAGCAAGTTAAGTGAAGCTAATCCCTAATGAAGGAGTATATTGTCAAAAAATAGACTAGTTGAAGTCATTATAATTAATAAGGATGCTGCTATTTTCGAAATAGAATATTGCATTGCAATACAGAATTACAAAATTAATTGTTATTGAGATTGTTAAAATAAAGGCATGGTATTCATTTATCATGCCTTTTTTGCAACATGCTTTTTTGTTAAAAAAAGTAAAATTTTGCAGTAAACGTATAAAAAGCTTATATTTTTTTTAATATGTGTTTTTTTTAGACAAAATTTATGAATTAAATAATTTTAAGAATACGTTGATATTTAATACATTTATAAAAAAATTCCACAAACATATGAGTTATTATAAAATTGAAAATTTAGAACAATATTTTAAACATTACAATAAGTCAATAAGGGAGCCAAGGAAGTTTTGGGGAAAGATTGCTGAAGAAAATTTTACCTGGTACCAACAATGGGAAAAAGTAGTTGATTTTAATATGGCTGATGCCGAAGTGAAGTGGTTTACTGACGCAAAAGTTAACATTACCAAGAATTGCATCGATAGACACTTAAGTAAAAGAGGAGAAAAAACGGCGATTATTTTTGAACCAAATGATCCCTCAGAAAGTGCTTTACATATAACGTATAACGAACTATACGAAAGAGTTTCGAAAATGGCGAATGTTTTGCGTGAGCAGGGAGTTCGCAAAGGAGACCGAGTTTGTATTTATTTGCCAATGATTCCTGAATTAGCAGTTGCAGTATTGGCTTGTGCCAGAATAGGTGCAATTCATTCCGTTATTTTTGCTGGATTTTCAGCTTCTGCTGTTTCTGCAAGAATTAACGATTGCGAGTGTAAAATGGTAATTACTTCAGATGGAGGTTACAGAGGAAATAAAAACATTGATCTAAAAGGAATTGTAGATGAGGCATTGGATACCTGCCCATCTGTTTCCAGTGTTTTGGTTGTAAAAAGAACAAACACAGAGGTTAAAATGAAAGAAGGACGTGACCAATGGTTACAGCCTTTATTAGACGTAGCTTTAGATAATAGT